>Ga0308157_10000250_pt1 | contig 206340 bp, 208 predicted proteins | sample PhyBR1_FD_201035 | JGI IMG/M metagenome (GOLD analysis project Ga0308157, IMG submission 201035) | Phyllosphere microbial communities from UC Gill Tract Community Farm, Albany, California, United States - DLSLB.R1 | ecosystem: Host-associated > Plants > Phyllosphere > Unclassified | place... | reverse complement strand
ATTGGTAAACCAAAATAAAAAACTCTTGGAAATACAAGATGTACAAACTGATTATCTGGAGGATCTTATGAAGGAAATCAAGAGAAAAAGATAACCACTGTCAAATCTGTACCTATATCATCTTATGGAATATTATCGTGTTTTTCCTGAGCTTCAGTCACAAGATAATATTTTTTATATTATATAAAAAATTAAAACCATGAATGCCAAATTATTTTTACTGCTTCTCCTGCTTTTACTGGAAGCTGTGCTATAACATACGACTTATCAAGCTGTATACAGTCAACAAATGCCGGGTTTTTACATGGATTTTGGCAAGGCATGATCTCTCCTGTTTCTTTTGTGCTAAGCTTATTTGAAAAAAATATTACCGTCTATGAAATTACCAATAACGGTAATTGGTATAATTTCAGATTTGTACTAGGATGTTATGTCACTTTTAAAGGCAGTAATGAAGGAGCTAAAAAACTTGCTAAGAGATAATCCTTAAAACCTGAAATACATTAGCACACTGCCTCGTCCTATTTACTTCAAAAATCAACTCCACCTGCCAAGGAAAACACCTTTTTACTCCGGCATCAAGCCCCGCTTTTGCCAATTTAGACCAAAAGCCTCCCGCACCACTTCTATAAACTGTGCAGGAGACAATGGCATCGTAATTTTTAAAAGTGGATGGTGCAGAAAGATCTCCGGGAAGTAATTCTACACCTAATTTCTTAAGTTCCTAAATTGGGATTGAAAAGTTGGAATTGATACAGCGAATCCAAATACAGATTCTGATCTTTCTCTTATTCTAGATTATCTATCCTTTCAGTGTAATTTGCTCTAGCCCTATTAAATTCATTGCCATGATGTGCAGTCCATAACTAAAGCGGAGTAGCTTGAATCAATAGACCTCGACCTAAAAGTAACAAAAAACATATAATACCATTTGTTCTATATTTTTATAAACCTGAATAATCATTCAGGTTTATAAAACTGTATTTTTTCCATTTAGCAACAGTATTTCTACTGATTATAAAGTGGTTAGCTACCTGACTATCACTCAAGTTGTTGTTTTTTTGATAATCAAGGATCTGTTGTATGGTTTCCTTATCATATGAACGATGCCTTTGGTTAACGGAAATATTTTCCATAGTATTTCCGAAAATAATAATATTAATTTTAATAATGTCAATACTGGATAAATGCTCTTTAGATAATATTGCCTTACATTTTTCCTTCTTTTTGGGGTGTTTTAATTCTATAAGATCCGAGTATATTCTCTTATAATCCGGTCCTATTCTTTCCCGTACTTTTTTATCCATTTATATAATGTTGATTTTGGAATTTTGTACTCACTTACTATTTGTGATTTACTTTTTTCGCCAGTTATAATGAGCTCTAGAATGAAGTTAATAATTTCTTTAGTATAAATATTTTTCTGAAATCTGGGCAGTCCTGAATTCTCTTTACTTGGAGCATCATTATACTTTACTGTTGGGGACTGCGGAGAGTATAAAATTAAATGATGGGAGTAGATCCTAAAGAAATCGTATTCTAATAATTTGCACCATTTTAAAAGTAAACCGCTTGAAAGATTATCCTGTACTAACATTTCTTCTATATCAGCTTCAGTACATTTAAAAAAGTTACAAATACGAGGTATTTCTATCTTACATTCTTTTATACGCTGATTAATGAGAGTTCCTATATGTATTTCCTTAAAGTTCATAGCTTCTTCATTAATGCCATAATAGACTTGACTATTGTAGCATGGTATTCATTATTTGTGTTACTTAATCCAGACTGTATCTTCTTTTTTATAAACTGTCATAATGTTTCCAGGAGCTGTGAGGCAATAGTGGTATATATACTTTGTTTAATTAAAAGAAAAGCCTGCTCATTGATTATTCGAAACGATATATGGACAGTCTATGGGCTGTTTGCCGTTGATTTTGACACCTGTTTGAGGTAAGAGTCATATCACTAGGATAATTAAACCCGTAATCTACCCATACATAGTCTCCTTGATTTAAAAAAACTGTTGCTACCATATTTGTTGCAGCGTTAAGAGACCTGGTATAAGATTCGGTTACTCCTGCTTGATTAGAATTTGTAGATGCTGGAGGAACATTTGATACCATTATCCTTCCTATATTATTTGTTGTATTTACAGGGCAATTGGTTAAATAAATGGAAGCTGTAATTTGATATTCTCCTGTAACTGGAGCTTGATACAATGAATTATTTTCAGAAAAGAATGCCTGATCACTGCCTGAAATATAGGTCGGAAAACCTACTCTCCTAAAGGAATTTGAATTCGATGGATAAGATGTAGCCACAGTCAAATCAGGATAGCCAATAGCCAAGGCAACTAGTCTCGGTGTTGGTGAATTTGGAATTTCACTTATTAAACGTACCCACTTTGTTCCGTTATCATAATAAATTCCCTCTTTGACATCATTTTGTGTTGAAGTATTATAAACATATATACCTTTTACATGATTGGTAAGAGGAGCAGGGCTGCTTAATGTTACTAAGCTGACTCTGTTAAGAAGTAATCCCTTGTTAGATGATCCTAAAGTTAAATCAGAATCTAAATTGGGAAGATTTGTATTAATCCCAACCTGACCCCTCAGAAAGAAAGACAAGAAAATTACTAAAAATACTAATTGTTTTTTCATCATTTGAATTTTTAAAATTGTTATATATTGAGCTGTAAAGGTATTTTTTATTTTTCACAAAAATATGATAAACGAGCAGCGATTTTACATATAGTATTGATAATCAAAGATTAACAAGATGCTTAAATTCCGAATTTTAATAATTTATCTGAAAAATAGGATGATCAAGTTCGATTGATAATGTTGATAACAATTACCGTAGTTTAAATTCTGATTCTTGCAAAGAATTTAGACCCAAGTGGCAATTCACTACTCCAATTTCGCAATAGGATCAACAATGTCAATCCTATGTTTGCGAAAAAGAAATGGAACTGATAGGATAAATATTAGCCTTTTTATAAACTAAATAAAAGTATTCTAAATTTCCATGCATTGTGTTTTTAGAACATTAATTAAGCTACAAAGATAAACCCAACTAGATTGCATATAACATAAAAGTTTATAAACGAGAAATTAATCCAGTGAAAATCTAGTTTTCATGCATCACCAGCTACTTTATTATCATACTAAAATTCGGTATTTTGGTATTTTTCAAACGGTAAAAAAACGTTTTAACTATGGCTCATTGCGTGATAAAAAATATTTTTATTTTACCAGCTGTCTTTTTTATTTGTATTAAAAAAAAATTTCTTTTATTTCAGATAAACTGGATTACAGTTATTTTTTTAAACTATGGACAGATTGCAAGATTTTGATTGCCGCGTCCTAATTTAATTTCTGATTTAACTTTATGATCGGCGGCTAATATTTATTAATAGGTAATTGGGTGTTTAATAAATATTCAAAACTAGAATTTTAAGTTCAGTAGTTTAAAACATCTACAAATTTGTGAAATAAATCTCATTACATATTCTCAGTATTTCTTAAAAATTCTGTTGGAGTCATACCTTCTATATCTTTAAATGCTCTATTAAATGTAGATTGATTTTTGAAACCAGATGAAGTATATGCATATATTAAAGAATGACGGTCTAATTTATGTTCCATAATTAATTTTTTTACATGCATCACCCTGTACCTATTTAAGAATCCATTAAAATTAGTATCGGTATTTTTATTGATTGTTCTAGAAATATAGCTTACATTAGTATTCATTTCTTTAGCCAGCTGTGTAATATTAAAATCTTTATTTAAATAAGGTTTATTTTTTTCAAAATGTAATATAAGCTGCTCGTACAAATTATTATATTTCAATTCTTTTTCTGATTCACTATAATATGTTCCCGGTTCCAGACTTTCCTTCACTTCTCTACTATTAACTATTTCGAGCCTGCTTATCTCTTTATTGTAGTATGAAATTATACTTATAAGAACCAGTATGCAGATTGTGGAAGATATATTAACGAGTAAAACATCTGTTATCTGCTCCTGAATAAATGAAATATAAATATCTATAAGACCAGTTTGTACAATGATACTTTTAATTATGATTAGAGACAAAAGATAAATACACCAGATCATTATTGTTCTAAATTTAAATAAGCTGCTTATCCCGTATGGAATCAATAAATACCAAAAAAAAGTAATTGGGGTTTTTTCCCATAACACCAGAGAGTAAACAAATAAATAAAATGAAATAAAGATAAGATATAAATTAATGAACGGTTTTATTTGCTTGTATGTCAACTGATACATATAAACCAGTATCAATACATTCATTAGCAAGCTACCAGCGGTGTAGAAAACCAATCCATAAGATTGTAAGTACAAATATAATAATACATGTACAAGGAGTATACCTATTAGTGAAAACATGTATACCAATATAAATTTCTTCAACAATTTTTCTAATTCATCAATCATTTTATAAAAAGTATCATAATAAATTTTTCAATTAACAGCAAGAGAATTTCTTTATTCTGGATTTCCATTCCGGCATTACTTAAGAAAATAATTTAATGAGGAGCCTATGGCTCCTCATTATCATTGTGTTTTTAGAATCATCCTCATTTTATATACCATAATCTAAGGCCAATAAGATTGAGGGTCTCTGTCATTGTTTATATAAGATACTGGTTTATATATTTCAGGGGCTATATTATAAACACCATACAACACAATATTGGTGGTTGTAGATGAGATGGTAGAATTATACAATAATCTGTATTTGTACCATTTACCATTATTTTGAATATTAATTCCTACACCTGTCATTTCTGCTCCCTGTGCATTTCCTGCATGGGCTCCGTTAGAACCTGATGTCGAAGGTGTCTGATTTAATGTATTTAAAAACGGGTCTATGGAACCTATAGAACCATTGGCAGGTAAGGTCCCGGAATAGCTATACGTATTTGGATCAAAATAGGCCGTACTGACAAAGCTGTAGCTCATGGTCTGTGAAGTCAGATTGCGTAACATCGCATTGAAATAAGCCAAAGGATATTTACTGGTAAAATACAGCTGTATGATGCCATCAGAAACTCCGTTTATAATCCCTCCGTTTATCCAGGCGGTTGTTCCAAGATTCATTCCTGAAACCGTGGTTACCTTTGGGATTACATTTATAGTTGCCGAACAGCTCAAAACAGTATTTGTAAATAAATTTGTAAGGGTATAAGTGGCAGACTGGTTATCCGCTCCGTTAGCCCCATTACTTATTTCTTCAGAGGTAAGCGGATAGGCTCCTGATGTTGAGTTGGAGGAGTTAAGGGTTATAGTTTGAGAACCCGTTGAAACCGTAACTTCTCCACTATCAAAATAGATTCCGTTCTTGTCCTGGGATATCAATCGTATTTTCCCCGGAGAGGTCACATTGAGTGTAACCAATATTTTATGGCTTGATGTGAGTGGCGTAGTAACGACATAGGTTCCCTGTGTTGCTACCGTACAAGTATTTGAATACTGCGCCACTACGCCTCCTACAGATACTGTAAAGGTACATGATGTTCCCCCCATATTCAAAGCAAATGAAGCGGTACCAGAACTTGCCGGAGTTCCAGAAATAGTAAATACAATATTTCCGTTTCCACTTGCGAAATTTCCGGCAGATACGGCTGCCGTAAGACCGGTTACCCCTGTAGATGGAATATTTTGAGAAGCATAAGAACCTCCATTACCAGATGTATAAGGAACTGATAGTGTGATTCCATTGGCAGCAGTATTCTGGGTCAGTGTTCCTGCGGCAACAGCACCTGCACAATTAATGGCAGCCAGTCCTGTTGCTGAAGTAATTGGAGTGCCACACATACCTAACCACGAATTATTGATTTTACTCCAATAGTTAAAACAATCGGTATCTGTATTGTAAATTAATAATCCATTTTCTGTATCCCCTGGGGCTATTGCATTTCTGGCCGCGCTGGTTAGCCTTGGAGTAAGCATACCTTTTGTTGTGGAATAAATATCCAATACAGATTTTGAATTCGGTGTTGCAGTATTAATCCCAACCTGTGAGAATAAAAAAATACTTTTAAAAAGCAATACCGAAAAGACGAAAGAGAAATAATTTTTGCTCATCATTTGTGTTAAAATAAATTTTATTGATCTTAAACTGAATTACTATAGCCTTAAGTTTATGATGTCATAAAACCCAGCCCGTATCAGTTAAAATTCAGGAGCAAAACTATCATATTATGACAAGTGAAAATTAAAATACAGCAGCTTAAAAACGAATTTGACTTAAATTACAAACAATTAAAAATCAATATGTTAAAGTATAAAATTATAATATACCTTATTTCATTATAAAATAACTCAAATAACATGCACTGAATTTTTCATTTGCTGTTCATTGTCAATTATGATTATCTCTTATATCTTCATTTAACATCTTAATATATTCTGTGGGGGTAATACCTTCCTGATGTTTGAATGCCTTGTTAAATGTTGACTGATGTTTAAATCCTACTGATGAATATACATAATATAAAGAGTGCTTCTCGAGTATATTATTCCGTATCATTTCTTTAGCTTTTTCTATTCTGTATTTATTTATGAAAGAAACAAAATTGGTATCTGTATGAAACCGAATGGCTTGTGAAATATAAGAAACATTAGTATCTAAGGCATTGGCAAGCTGTACTAATGAAAAATCAAAATTGTAATAAGAATTGCTTGCTTCAAGATATACAATTATTTTATTATATAAATTTTCATAGGTAGCTTCTCTTATCTTTCTTTTTATATCAGCTTTCTGAATATTGGAAAGCACATATTCTTCCCGATCTTTAATAATCAGATGTATTTTCTTTTTTAAATTCTTTATTTTATTATTATAGTAAGTTATTATAATAAAGCCTGCAATCACCAGGAAAATCAAAGTTATATTAACTATTTTGAAATCGTCCATGGATAAATTAACATTTTCCATTTTGATGAAGTAAGAAGATACTATTGATAGACTTATTAAAAACAATATATAAAAACACCAGTATAACAGGGTTCTTCCTGAATATATTTCTAAAATAGAGTAAGGTATTAATATATACCAGAATAAAACTACAGGAGTCTTATCCAAAAATAAAATACCAAATAATAGTAAATGCAGAGTCGTGGCTACCAAGTACGGATTAATAAATGGCTTTATCTCGTGAAATTTTTTCTTATATATGTATACCAATATAGCCACAGAGAATAAAAAATTGATAAAACAATAGATCGATATAAAATTAAAATTAAGAACCTGATAAAGTACTGTGTAAATAAGACACACAAAAGTGCAAAAAAGGACATAGGCAAATACATAACCTTTAAACAGGTTCTGAAGTTCGCCTTTAAGATATGTTTCATTCATAAGTTTGTTAATAGATAATTATTACACATGATGTTATTATATTTTGATGACTCTACCCTTTCAAATACTCAAATGCAATAATACACCGGATAATTAGGCATGAGCAGTTTGTAATAGAGCATCGATTTGATCAAAAACTAGCTGGTATTGATGTATAATTAATCTATTAAATTATTGCACCCTTTGTATAGTCATTCTTATATTGTGATAATCAGAAGGACCCGGTGCTGTTTGAGTATCAGATACAGAATAAAAATCTATTCTGTACCACCGGATTTTATTAACAATAAGATTCATTTTTAAAACCCTGGATGTATTAGGGTTCCAACTGGCAGTATTTCCTTGTCCTACGTCCAGATAAGTATTACTGGTAACAGTTGTTGATGTTGAGATAACGGATCCTGAGCTATAACCTTCGATCTGCCAGTTAAGGTTTAATGTATTTGAAGTTGTATTATATAAATATGGAGCATATGTAAACCCTCCTGCGACTTTTTTTAAATCTATTCTTAATCCTTCAATAACCGGTAGATCTGATAAAAATGCATTCGCGTATTGACCGTCAGCCATTACTGATTGTTGAATTTTGTTGTAATATCCATAAACCTGCCCTATACTCATTATTTCCCCGGTAAGTTTTGCGATACAGTTTTGATTAAGAAAATTAATATTGAAGTTAGCTGGGTTTGGAGAAGATTGAGAGGGCGTTCCTTTTAAATCATAAACTAACTCGCCGTTCCCATTGGCTAAATAGCCCGGCCGTAATTTTACAGTTAATCCAGTATTTCCAGTCGAAGGTATTGGTATTCCTGAAGGATATGATCCTCCATTCCCACCAGAATACGGAACAATCATAACTCCACTATATGGCACTCCAGCTGTAAAGACAGGAGGATTAAAAGTGGCATCTGAACACTGAAGCCCTTGAATTGACGGAGAAATTGTAGTAGATGAATTGAAAACCCTCCATTCGTTTCCATTCCAGTAATGATATCCTTCAGTCTGCAACCCGCCTGTTCCAAGGTTATAAACCAATAATCCTAAAGCTGGAGCAGGGATTGTAATTTGATCTATTGATGACTTTAAGGCAACCTTTGGGCCTAAAAAACCTTTCTTACCATTATCCGGTAATGAGGCTACATCCAAATGCAAAATAGATGAAGGATCCGGACTACTGGTTCCAATACCAATCTGTGCTACGCAATTTATAGAGAATACGGATAAAAGTAAAATAGTATTTTTTTTCATGGATAATAATTTTTCAGTTAGCTGCAAAACAAGAAAATATAAAATCCTGATACAAATTAATTGTAAAATTACATATGACAAATTGTAAATTAAAAAGCAATAGCCTGATTGCTAATAAAATAATTATATTTGGCAATCTTATCAAGGAAACAAAACATGCCAATGAGTAGTAATAATACTCTCTTATTCTCGTCAATTATAGCATCTGCATTAATCTGTAGCACATTTTTAATGTATTCTTATAATAAAAATGATAGTAAAAGGGAAAAGAATATTGTTAGAATTTTAATGCTGTATTTTGGGCTGAATATAATTTTTGGACTCTTTTTCATCCTTCGTGAAATTGGGCTAATTGTGCCAAGAGGTAAAGCATATCCTTTTATCATCACTTATCTGGCTATCCTTAAAGTGTTGTTTTTTCATTTTATTTACCTTATAACCAATAAAGATCAAAAAAACGTTATTCCTGTTTTCCACTACATACTTCCTTCCGCTTTGTTTGCAGTTACTTTTTTTTTCTTTTACGTTCTTTACTATAAAATACAAATCAGCGAATTAGATCAATACATGAAGCCATATTGTTTAGTTTATTTTCTGATTTATCAGATATTCTATAGTTATCTATCTGTGAAGTATATCCTACTGTACAAGAAAGAAATTAGAGAAAATAATATCTCAAATGATATAAAAAATAAATACATCAACTGGCTTATGAGTATAATGGTAATTAAGTTCTGTTTTGTTGTACTTATTATAGCCTTATTGTTCCTGGGTTCAGAAACTCATTATCTCCTATTGCCAATATTTTTTATCCTGATTTTCCTTAAGTATATCATTATTATATTTAATGTTTTGGAAAAAAATTATTACTTCTTAAATTTAAAAAAAAGCAATATGGCACTGACCCATTCCGGGCATATTTACTCTGAATCAGGATTAGCTGATAATGAGCCGAAAGTACAAGAAAAGATTGTTATCCATCAACAAGATTTTGAAGATTATTTTCATAATCATAAACCTTATCTCATCCCAACCTTAAAAATAGAAGATTTAGCGATCACTTTCAATACGAACAGACAATATTTGTCGAAATTCATAAGTGAAGTATATAAAGTAAATTTTAACCAATATATTAATTCCTGGAGAATGAGTGAGATCAATCAACTTACCTCTTTGAAAGACAATCAGGACAGGAGCATTGAAGAACTTTCTCAAATGGCAGGCTTTGGAAGTGTTCGAAGTTACTGGAGGGCTAAAAAAACACATTTCTTAGCCGGACATAATCAATATTTTGAATCATGATTTTACGCGCATTAACTTTTTTATCTTTCTGCATTCCCATTTTTGCAAGCGTGTTTTGTTCCTGCTTATTTTTGGGGAAGCTAATCTATACAGAGAGACAGCCTCGCAATAAAAAGGTATTTACAATTGGAATTTGTTTTCTATTGATGCTTACAATCTTTCATTCTATCAACACTATTCCTGTTATATATTATGATTCATCTGCTAAAAGTAAAATTCTGAGCGCCCTATTTTGTTTGCCTTTTTTGGCAATTTTGCTTAGCTTTTTTATTTCTTTATTAACCAAGGAAAGCATCAAAGGAAAATGTTTTTTCGTGATCTATTGCGTGATCCCTATGGTTTTTGTTTTAACCTTACAAAGTCCTGTTTATACGATCTATCATTTTTTCTGGTTTGAAAAACGGGTGGAATTAAAATTATGTTTAAGTGTATTCATAATTCTGATGTATCTTTATATATCAATAAAATATACCTTGCACTATTCCAGATTGTATAAAGGATCTTTATGGTTGCAGAAAATAATTGCTTTATTTGCTTGTCTGTGCATAGTGTACTTCCTTTTAAATACTGTTTTTTTTAAAATTCCGGTAATTTATTTCTCTGGAATAATTTCATTGAATCTCCTCTCCTTCTTACTGTGTTCTATTCTTTGCTATAACGTGTTTAATAATAACTATCGCGTTTCAATTAAAATTTCAAATATGGTCATACAAGAAGAATTGCATACTTCTGACAGTATTGACAAAATGAAATTTGAGAAATATGTGAAAGAACATAGGCCCCATTTGAATAGTGAGCTGAAAATGTCTGATGTTACCAAATATGTTGGGACCAATAGAACATATCTATCGCGCTTTATTAATAAGCATTACGGAATGAGCTTTCGGGCTTATATTAACATGTTAAGATTGGAAGAATTCAGAGAGCTATCTTTGCACCATAAAGGTTTGTCCGAAGAAGAACTGGTATATATGGCAGGTTTCAAAAATTATAAAAGTTATAAAAAAATGATTGAGAATCTTAAATAGTTTTTAACTTTTACAACAAAACATTTATTGTAAAATTTTTATACTGAACGTTTTGACATTGGCTGTACGAAAAATTAAAAATAACACGAATGTACCATCAATAAACGGTCATTAGATTAATAGAAACCCTATATTGAATTTACTAACCTGACAATATAAATTAATCTATGGTCTCTAATTGAAATAGTTTAGTGTAAACTATTTCAATTAGAGACCAGAGATTTCAGCTTCTTTTTGTCGTTTGAGGATTGCCTGTTGGTTTACTGTTTTTACAACTTACAATATGAGCATATTATTTTCTTAACGATTTGAAACTTAATTTTTAATAATCTTATTTTGAAGTGTTCCTCCATCTTCAAAAGTAAATTCTACGAAATAAATTCCATTAATCAATCGGCTCATATTCACTGAATTGATTTTCTTGTCCTGCTCAGATTGCACAAGCTTACCATCAGCGGCATAAATAGTGACCTTAACAACATTCCTTTTTGAATTGATATGCAGAACATCAGGTACAGGATTGGGATATAAATTAAAATCCTTATTGTTGGAAGTTTCGTTTACGGATAAACAACCTGAAGAATTTACAGTAACAGCTAGACGAGCAGTACTTTCGCAGGCTCCTACCACCTGAGAGGCATAATAAATTGTACCATTGACCAAAGAGGTTGTATTAGGAAGCAAATTCCCTCCCGTTGAAGCATCATACCATTTTATATTCGAACCCATAACGACAAGGTTTGCCAACGTTTGTGATGAACAAAAATTTTGTACTGAATTTCCTGTGGGTGCCGCAATATTTCCATTACAAATTTGAAAAATCAAATGATCCAAATACGCAAAATTTCCAGCCTGATTAACATTATTTTTTACCCCTTTAAAATTTACCCGATTTGTTCCTGCAGGAAGAAGTATGTTTTTGGTAACCCATTGACTGGCTGTTGGTGTAAAAAAAGAAGGAATTGTTCCACCCGTATTTAATTCTCCGGTTTTGCCAATTTCATAATCGTGAATTAGAGTATATGTTTGTCCACCGTCAGTTGAGTATTCTAGCAATATATGATCATCTGCGAAAACTGTCTGAATAGCTGCAGGCATAGTGTATCGATTAGCAGCCGCAAATTGAAATGAAACTCCAACAGGTTCATTAGTAGGATTATTTAAAACCGGAGATTGGACATTATAAGTTGAAAGCCCCATACTGTTAAAAAAATTATACATTAGACTCCCACCTGTTCCTCCATTCGGAGAATCAACAGACGCATTTTCAACGACAATTACTGAAGGATTTGAATAGTTCCATTGAGATTGAGTTGGACTACCTCCAAAATCCTCAGTGTAAGGAAGACTAACTTGGGCTCCCATTACAATTGGGTAAAACGCTAAAAGTTGCAAAAAACGAAAATAGTTCTTTTCCATATATTAGTTAAATAGATTTTTTTAAAGCTATAAATTGATAAACGCAACAGAATTTTTAGTAATTAAAATAACCGTATTGTTTGTAATTGTAAAGCAAAAAAAAACATAAAACAATAATTAGAAAAAAAGTAAAAATTACAACTGACAAATCAGCAAACATAATGCAACATGCTTTATGTTAATAAATTAAATATATTATAAAGTTTCTTAATGAGCATGTAAAAATCAATTTCCAATCCTGAAAATAATCCCACCTCTCAGGATTTTGGTAACTTTGATGAGTCGAACTACTAACTTACAAAAGTACACGACGCGACCAAACTATTATAAATTTTATGATTAAAAAAGCAAATCAAAAAGGCCGGCAACAAGTGGCTGTCGTATTACTACAATGAAAGAACCCATATATGAAAACATTGTTATGTTAAAACACCAATGCAGACGTTTTTAGACAGTAAAACAATAGCTGAAGAGAAACTATTGGAAACACTTGCTGATGAATAAAAAATCCTCACTTTTGGAAGTAAGCACAATATAGAATAACTGACAAATATTTTTAGAACCAAACTGTCAGACCAAGTTGTGGCTATTACAAAAAAGATTAACAAGCTTTATTATTGCAAAACGGTAATTAAGCAACTTATCTTTGTCAAAAAGACATTCTAAGACAAATAATACTAAGAAAGAGCATACTTCATCTTTTTATATCCTAGCATTATAATTTAATCTGTAGTCTGAGATTATCTCATAACAAATTAAATATGATGAGTGCTTATGAAAAAGATTTCTTCGCAAAAAAACGATCAGAAAAACAAATCGGAGGATAGAATTATTGACTTTACGAAGAGTACCTTAAAAAAAGTTTCTTTCGAAAGATCTAAAAAGATTCTTACGGAATCTGGATTAAATCCAACAGATGACGAAATCAACAGTATAATGGATTTTGCACATCAGTTGGCATATCTTATTATTAAAAACTATATTTTAAAATAAATTTCACTACATTAGCTTGATAGCCATAATGTTAACATCAAACCTACCACTATGCTCATAGCAGATTTATATATTAGAGTTTCTACAGATGAACAAGCTGATAAAGGTTATTCACAGAGAGATCAGCATGAAAGATTAGAAAGGTATTGTAATCAAAACCAGATCACAATCGGTCAGGTGATATTTGAGGACCACTCCGCAAAAAATTTTAATAGACCAGAGTGGACAAAATATATTAATCATATTAAAAAAAGAAGTCTTAAATCCAATTTAGTTCTATTTACAAAGTGGGATCGCTTTAGCAGAAATGCTGGTGATGCTTATCAGATGATTAAATTGCTGCTAGGCAACAATATTTCCCCGCAAGCAATTGAACAACCTCTTGATATGTCTATTCCGGAAAATAAGATGATGTTGGCAATCTATTTGGCAGCCCCGGAAGTTGAAAATGATCGCAGAGCCTTAAATACTTTTTATGGAATGAGAAGAGCTCAGAAAGAAGGCAGGCTTATGGGAACAGCATCGTATGGCTATGTTAATAAGTGTACCGAGGATGGCAGAAAATATGTTGGTCTTAAAGAGCCGGAAGCTTCAAATATGCTTTGGGCATTTAATGAGATTGCTAAAGGGAAATATGCCATCAATCAGATCAGGCTGAAGATGAATGCCAGGGAGGGTGCAAACATTAGCAGTACCTCATTCTATAGGGCAATAAAAAATCCTATGTACTGTGGTAAAATATTTATTAAAGCTTATAAAGATGAAGAAGCGTGTCTTGTTGAGGCTACCCATGAAAGTTTGATTTCGGAATCACTGTTTAATAAAGTACAGAAAGTATTAAGTGGAAAAACGTGGGAAGAAAGGCCACAAGGAAAAATAATTGCTCATAACCATTTTCCATTAAGAGGTTTTTTAAAGTGCCCAAAATGCGGTGGTCACATTACCGGTAGTGGATCGAAAGGTAAGAAGAATGTCTACTATTATTATCACTGCAAATCCAGATGTGGATACAGATATGGCTCTGACATCATTAATGATGCATTCATAAAAGAGTTAAAAAAATATGAGTGTCATACTGGATTTAGTCAACTTATTAAGGAAATACTCTTAATCAATTTTAAAAATATTCACCAAAGTATCGATGCGAAGAGAAACGAAATTTCTTCAAAAATTATCAACATGAATAATCGTCTAACTAGTGCTAGAGAAAAATATTTAGAGGACAAGTTGGATTTTGAAGATTATCAGTTGATTAAAACTGAAAGTAAAAAGGAAATTGATGCATTGGAAATGGATTTGCAACATCTAAAGATGACTGGAAAAAACATCGATATTAGAGCTAAACTTGATCAGGTGCTAAAAGTATTACCAAATCTCTCTCAACTCTATGCTACTGGAGATTCTGAGACTAAAAAAACCGTAATGTGTTCGATTTTCGCTCAAAAACTCGAATTTAACGAAACAACTTTTCGAACACCCCATATTAATTCCGCATTGTCTTCTATATTGCTAATTAACAATCTATTACAAAATAAAAAAAAAGGAAAAATCACTAATAAAAGTGACTTTTCCCTTAGAGTGACTGCGAAGGGATTCGAACCCCCAACCCTCAGAGCCGAAATCTGATATTCTATCCAGTTGAACTACGCAGCCGTATTCATGAGCAATGAATAATTGGAAATGAATCATTTCAAAGCACCCGTTGCTTATGGTTTACGACTGCGAAAATACTGATTTTTTTACAATTTAACCAGTCTGTATAAGTTTAATTCCAAAATCATTGATAATACTATTGTGTTGTTGGAACGGTTATGAATCGAAATACTGTAAATAGGATTTATCTCAAAGGATAATCATTAAACACAAATAATTAGATATCAAACTCTTAAAAGCAGAGATGTAACATTCAAAATAAATCTCATACTTATTGAATAAACATTTCGTAGATCAAAAATTATGAGAAATAAAATACTATCTGTCCTTTTATTTTTCTGGACAGTCACCCTTTTTGCGCAGCATAAAAATTCAGATGATGAATATGCCAAGGCTAAAGAAATTATCAGAGATTTGGATTCCATTGTGTCACCAAATGGCATTCAGGAAACTTATCCTGTTACTATTGGAAACATAAAACAGCAGGTATATGTAAGAGGTCAGAATAAAGAAAATCCTATTATTCTTTTTGTTCATGGTGGGCCTGCGTCCCCTGTATCTCCGGTGATGTGGATGTTTCAAAGACCTATTGAAGAATATTTCACAGTCGTTAATTACGATCAGAGAGCAGCAGGAAAAACCTACACTATTAATGATACCGTTAATTTAGGAAAAACCATCCACATTGACCAGTACGTAAAAGATGTTATTCAGCTGGCAGAATATATTGAGAAAAAATACAAGAAGAAAAAAGTCATATTGATGGGTCACAGCTGGGGAACTATTGTTTCTATGAACGCCGCTCTGAAAAGGCCGGATCTGTTCTATTCTTATGTAGGCATAGGTCAGATCATCAATACCCGAGATAATGAACGATTGAGCGTGGAATATGCTTTAAAAGAAGCTATCCGTTTAAAAAATGATGCAGCTATAAAAGAACTGAAATCAATTTCACCCTATCCCGGAAACCAGCCAATCACAAGAGAAAGAATCATCATCGCCAGAAAATGGCCGCAATATTATGGTGGATTAACGGCTTTCAGAAATAATTCAAGATACTATTTTCAGGCGCCACTGCTTTTTTCGGAATATTCGGAAAAAGATCTTGATGCACTTGGAAATGGAAGTCTTTTTACCTTAAAAAGGTTATTGCCGGAATTTCTAAACGTTGATTTTAAAAATGTTAAAACTTTTCCTATCCCTGTTTTTATGTTTATGGGACGCCATGATTACACCACCCCTTCCGAACCTACGGATACGTGGCTTAAAAATGCAAAAGCTCCTTTGAAAAAAGGAATATGGTTTGAGAATTCTGCCCATCTTATTCCCTGGGAAGAGCCTGGAAAAATGCTGGTTACTTTACTAAATGACGTCCTTCCAACCGTTACAGATAAAAAATAAATATCATGTGCAGAAAAGCAAAAAGCCTTACATCTCAAAATGTAAGGCTTTATTTTATTTAATATTCTTTTAGCTTAGAAAGTAATCTTCACTCCTCCTAATATCTGCGCTCCTAAGACTTTATAGCCTTTGTAGGTTTGATAATTAGAATTCAGAAGGTTGTTTCCGATGGCAAAAACACTGAAATTTTTATGGAATTTATATTCTGCAGAAAGGTTTAGATCTGCATATCCTCCCACTTTATCATTTCTGTTCTCTGTAGACTGATAAACCATTCCCGGATTGGCTACTCCTTCGATAGCAAAAGAGTTTGTCGTTCTGTCACTGGCAAAGATTCCTTTGAAACCTAACAGTAATTTTTTGTCCAGCATGGTATATTTTGCTCCGATGCTTGCATTCACTAAAGGAACGTTATAAATATCTTCGTAATTCTTCAGGTCATACTTAGTAAACCTTACTTCTCCATCTAAAATTAAATTTTCAAGCGGGAAATACTGTACACTCCCTTTAATATCACTTACATTCCCATCGTCATAAACGGCAGAGAAAGTATTCGCAAAATTGTATGCTGAACGGTTTAATGTATATACATCATCAAAAAGGTTATTACCCTGGAAGAACATAATATTCCTCATTTTTCCGTAACCTGCAGAGAAGTCATATTTGAATGTTTCGTCGATATCTCCACGCAAACCTACATAAAAATGATATTGCGTCTCTGTTGGCTTTAAAAACTGGTCAGAAACAATGAATGGGTTAGCTTGTAAAAGATCTCCGTAGGTATTAAGCTTCAATCCGCCATCTACCCCACCGTAGAATTTAAATTCGTTAGCAGCAGCCACCTGGAACTCAGCCTGTGGAAACCAATAGGTCTTATTATTTTTCACTTCCCCGCCAAGCGCATCATTAGAATTCTTAGCATTCAGGAAAGAGAATCCTGAGCCTAACATTAAGTAGGAATCTCCTTTTCTGAAAGTTACTTTCGGACTAAGGCTCGTATTAAAGAAATTAGATGAGTTTTTATTGACAATCGCAAAATCTGTTTTCACAGCTTCTACGCCAACACCCAAATCTGCATTTAAAACAATTCCTGACTTACCAATCTCTACGGCATGCTTGGAAAGATTCGCCAAAATGGAAACCTGGTTTTCCTGTGCATCAAAATGGTCTTTCAGGAAAGATGATTTCACTCTTACATCATTTAAGATTTCATTGGAATAAAAATCATAATATCCATTCACCTTAAACTGGTTTATCCTTTGCTTCAGATCCACATCTGCCGAAGGTTCCATGGCATAAATTCCGTAATATCTGTTATTATCCAGTGCATATTCAGCATTAAGATTGAATTTCCCTTTGTCTCCGTAAGAATTCAGGTAAGCTCCAATCGCCGTAGAACTTTGCTTGGAATCCCAATCATATTCTTTTTTCAATCCCAAAGTAGAAAGAAAATGGAAATCCGCTCCTACTTCCAGTTTATTATCAAGGGTTTTAGAAATATTGGCATCACCTAAAATTTTGCCGAAGTTCCCCATTCCAAACTGCAGATAGTTATTCTGAGCTGTTCCTTCAAATTTCGGAGTGACATCCTGTCCCTGAATGGTAGATGTCTTAAAATCCGAAACCGCAGGTACGTCCGTAATAGTATACTTTACAGGATTCTGAGATTTCTCTTCCGGCGGATAATTCTTGATGGTCTCCACAGAAGTTTTCTTCTTCTCGATCTTCTTTACCTCAGGTTCCCGCTTCTTATTAAGAATCAGTTTTTCCTCCTTGATCTGGGAAAACGCAAACTGCGAAAACCCTAAAAATAATATGGATAATAATTGAATTTTTCTGTTCATTGCTCAATATTTGTATTAATGTATAATGTCGGATGTATAATGTATGTATCGGTTTGTACTTTGTACATTTTACTTTTTACATTATACTTTATACATTTTACTTTTTAATCTGCTTTTTAACCTCTTTTGCTTCTGCTACGATCTCCGGGAAATCTTTATAGTTCTCGATAATCTGGTCGCAGGTATAACTTGCCTGATAATTATCTTTAAGTCCAACATAGTTTTTAGCCATCAGCACCAAGGCTTTTGCGCCCCAATAATCTTCGGAGGCATAATTGTTGGCCAGTTTAAAGATCATCTCGTTAGAAGACTTGAATGCCTTTCCTTTATTCTGATAATAAGCTTTTGCATATAGTGCTTCTGCTGCCACCGATGTATTGGAAGATTTTTCAAGAGAAGTGTACGCTGACTGTGCGTCTTTATCTTTCCCTGAATTCATCAGGCTTCTTGCTTTGATCACTTTCGCAGTTTCAATAATCGCTGAAGAGTTTTTCGTGTTTGCAATTACCGCATCGGCCAGTTTTTCAGCCTGAGAGAAGTTTTTCTCATTGGCATACATCTTCATTAGCTCCACATTAGCATAGTTTCTAATGCTGATATCCGAAGAATTTTTGATATTCTCAAGATACTTTTTAGCTTCTTCCGTATTGCCCTGAGCCAAAGATATTTGTGCCAGACGGGTCTGCGCATCATCCTGATAGTCATTCTGTACTGATGCTACTTCCTGAAGGACAAGAAGCGCTTTCGTAGCATTATTAGTTTGATAGTAGCTTTCTCCCAACTCGTATTTAGCCTGGTAAAGACCTTCTCCGGTAGGATTCTGCGTTAAATATTTTTCGTAGTAAGAAATAGCATTTTTGTAGTCCTTCTTCGTAAAATACTGCTTTCCGGTAGAAAGGTTGATCTCGTCGATCTCAGAAGCATCCACATTCACCCCGATATTTTTTGCAAAGCTTTCATATCCGGAAACGTCACCGTTTTTCGTGAAAATAGGTTTTGCTGCCTGAACAATCTTTTCAGCATAAGCCGTATTTTTATACTGCTCGCCTAGAGATTTAAGCTCAGAAAGTGCTTTATCATTCTGGTTTTGGTCAATGTAATTCTGGGCTCTGTAAATAGACGCATTGGCAATAAGATCTTTATCCGAAGAAGTTTTGATCACTTTCGCAAAAGCATCATTGGAATTGGCAAAATCATCCTGGGCCGCATATGCCGCTCCCATTTCATATTGTGCATCATCATAATACTCGGAATCCGGATACTTGGACAGAAGATTCTTCAGATTGGTGATCTTCGCCTGTGTATCGCCTTTAAATCCTAAAGCCATCGCTTTTTGGTATAAAGTATAGTCGGTAGCATCTTCATTTTTATCGTAAATCGCAATTGCCTCGTTCAGATCATTGTTTGCATAATGAATATCGGCAAGACGAAGTTCTGCATCATTTTTGAATTCAGGCTTCGGATTGGTCAGATACTGCTTGAAATAGGTCTGTGCCTGATCGAATTTTTTAGCTTTAAAGTAAGCATATCCTAAATCATAAGGTAATTGCTGTTTTTCAGGGAAGGTTTCAGTAAGAAGCTTCTCATAACGGATAATGGCAGAAGGATAGTTTCCTTTCTGGTAATATACCTGTCCCAGCCAGTATAATGCTCTGTTGTAAAATTCCTTATTGATATTAAATCCTAAGCTTCTCAGGAAATATTTTTCTGCTTCATCATAGTTTCCTTTGTTGAATTCCTCTGTTCCTAATAAATAAGAGACTTCCTGATCCACTTTATTGATCTCAGGAGTAGAATTCTGAAGCCTGTCGATTGCGTTCAGGGTTTCCTTATAATTTCCGGAGTATAGGTATGATTTCACAAGAAGTGATCTCATTTCCGGTGCATTGGCATCGTTCTGATTTTCGTTGATATAGCTTTGGATAACGCCTGAAGGACTTTCAAACGGGTTTCCGATATCGTAACTTAATTTTGCATACTGTTCGTGTGCTAATTTTTTAACTTTAGCATCGTAATTCATCTGATAAGAAGAACGGAATGCAGAAAGGGCTTCCTGCTTTTTATCTACCGCCAGATAAGCATTACCCAGCTGATAATAAGCATTCTGCGCCAATGCCGAATTACTGTTCACAAGCTGGTTATAATAAGAAACCGCTTCATCATATTTTTTAAGCTGTGCAGCTACAAATCCCATTTCATAAAGGTCATTTTCAGACGGGTTCTGCTGTACGCTCAGATAATCTTTAAGGTGCGGATAAGCCGAAGTGTAATCATTTTTCATGAAATAACTCTCTCCGATGATCTTATGAACCTCTGCTTTATAAGAATCGGAAATATCTTCATTCAGAAGGGCTGTTCCTTCAGTAATGGCCTGGTCATAATTCTTGTCATTATAGTACATCTGTACATAATAAGGACGCACCAGTTTAGAGAATTTAGGTTGGTCTTTTACAGAATCAAAATACTGGAAAGCCTTATCACTCTGTCTGTTTGAATAATACAGGTGACCCAGCATATAAGCAATATCTCCTTTTTGAGATTCGTCAGCTGTTTTATAGGCTTCTTCAAGCGCATCGGTAGCCCCTTTGGTATCGCCCATCATGAATTTAGCATAACCTAGTTTCAGGATATACTGGGTATTTTCTTCTTTTGAAAGCTGATATTGATTAACCTTTTTAAGTGTTTCAAGAGCTTTTTCAAAATCTTTTTTTGCCAAATAGTAATCTGCCAGTGGAAGATTGGCCTGAGCAAAATAAGCAGAATTCGGGTATTCTTTCATGAAGGCAGTAAGCCCTTCCTCTGCATGATTTTTCTGAAGAATAACCCCGATCACATTATCAAAAAACTGCGCCGCCTCTTTTCTCGATTTAGACAGATTCTGATTATAGAAATACTGTCTTGCATATTCGAACTGTGAAGCATTGTATATTTTGGTCTGATAAAGATTTTCTGCGAGATTGAACCTGTAATTTTCTTTCTGGGTAAAGTACTGTGACTGTTGCGCTTCGGAAATTCCGAAATAAAGCACGGCAGCTGAGAGAAGTATTTTTTTTGAATTCATTCTTTTTCTGAATAAAAAGATTAGTCTATATAAGTTAACGAAAATATTAAAAACTTATTGTTTAAGCAAGTTTTAAAGGTTTAATAACATAAATTAACAATTAATTACATTTCACTCTTTGATGATAAAAAATGATTAATTTAGTTCCTAAAAATTTGAAAAGAATTTAATAAAGAGTCATCAAAAAAATATTTTGATTGAATCCTCATTCCAAAGCAGCTAAAAACATACCATTACATGAAAATTAAAATATTTTTAGCATTAATTTTTGTCAACCTGATACAGGCTCAAAAGTTTTACTTCCCTAAAACGGCAGTCACAGACTCTGCTGTTCTGGATAAACAAATGCCGTTACTTGCCTCAAAACTGATAACCCAGCCACAGTTCATGAAGCTTGAAAAAACCAGTAAACTTGCTTTTTCAGATAATCTTCTACGCCTGCAAATGGTTGCCAGAGACTATAAAAAATCAATTGCGACTTTATCAGCTTACCGGAATGAATTTGCAGATCACAATATGGCCGGAAATAAATTTATTGCTTACGAATTTTACAGCATGGCGAAGCTGATTGAGGCAAAAGAAAAAATAAGTTTCCATAATGCCCTTGAAAAAGCATTTAATAAAAAATATGAAAGCCTTTCTGATAAGTTGATCACCAAGATTGGTATTGCCGTAGATGGAGACGTTGCAGGATCCAGAAAGCTTTTAAAGAAAACACTGGACAAGCAGAAGGATAAAGACAGTATAGACTACGGATCGGCTTTGGCATTATGCAAAAGTTATCTGAACTATAAAACCTTTTCCGGTATTAAACCTCAGATTACATATCTGGTGGAAAAAAAAGACCAGGAAAAATTCATCACTGAAATAAAGGATCTGAAAACAAAAAATGGAAATACGCTGACCATCACCATTGTGAGAAAGAGAGAAAACACGGCTCCCCTGCCCGTTATCCTTACCAATAATATCTATGCAGGCCCGTTCGATGCCTATTTTGGAAAAAGAGCGGCCGTCTATAACTATGTTGGTGCAGTTGTGAATACCCGCGAAAAAGAAACAGCAATGATGAGAACAATCCTTTTGAGCATGAGTCGCAGGATATTTATGATGTCATCGATTGGGTAAGTAAGCAGCCCTGGAGCAATGGTAAAGTTGGAATGATCGGAGGAAGCTACCTGGGCTTTAGTCAGTGGGCAGCCGTAAAAAAACTACATCCAGCCTTGAAAACAATTGTTCCGCAAGTTGCTGTAGGAATCGGAATAGACTATCCGGCACAAAATAATATATTCATGAGCTATATGCTGCAGTGGATCAATTATGTCACGAACAATAAGCTTACCGATGAAGCTGATTTTAATAATGCTACAAAATGGGATTCTATTAATACCGCCTGGTACAAAAGTGGAAAATCATTCAGGTCCCTGGATACAATCAGCGGTAAGCCGAATAAGATATTTCAAAGATGGCTGGATCATCCGGGATATGATGAGTACTGGCAGAAAATGGTTCCTTACAAAGAGGATTTTGCCAATATCAATATTCCTATTTTAACAACCACAGGATATTATGATGACGATCAGATTGGGGCACTATCCTACTTTAAGGCTCATCATCAATATAATAAAAATGCTAATCATTATCTGGTGATGGGTCCTTATGATCATGGCGGTGCCCAAAGCTTTGGATATACTTATGTCAACGGCAGAGCGATAGATCCTGCCGCCAGAATAAGCATTGATGATCTTGCCTTTTCATGGTTTGATTATATCCTGAAAAATGGTAAGAAACCTGATCTATTAAAAGACAAAATCAATTTCCAGGTGATGAATACCAATACCTGGAAACACGTTCCTACGCTTGAACAGATGCATACTTCAACCATCAAATTTTACCTTCAGGATCATAAAAATGCTCCATCGGTTTTTAATCTGCCTGCCCAGAAAAGCTTTGTGAAGCAAACCGTTGATTTAAAAAACAGGGATCAAAAAGATCTATATCATCAGATAAGCAAAACGGACAGTATAAAGACCACGAATTCCGTTTATTTTGAAAGTGAAATTTTAGATAAAGATATAGTCATCAGTGGAAATATGGCTGGATTTTTCAATGTTTCCATCAATAAAAAAGATTTTGATACGGATACCTATTTATATCAGATACAGCCTGATGGCAAACCATTTTTGCTTTCAACTCATGTTGTAAGGGCGAGTTATGCCAAAAATAATGCGGTAAGACAGCTTCTTGAACCTGGTAAAATGGAACAGATTCCTATTAAAAATTCAATATTCATCAGCAAAAAAATTAAAAAAAGAAGCAAATTGGTTTTACTGGTTGGGGTTAATAAAAACCCAAGCTGGCAGATCAATTACGGAACAGGAAAAGATGTAAGTGATGAAACGATAAAGGATTCCGGAGAGCCGCTGGAGATCAAATGGTACAATGACAGCTATGTAGAAATTCCTATTTATCAATAATAAAGGCTAATAGTCTGTAAAGTTTTGCATTTTTAACTAAAAATTAAGATGACGGTTAACATCAAAATAAAAAATCATTACATTTGCTTTTTTTCAAACTCAAATAAATATTGAATGAATCAACTTTTCAGAAGGAAAAACTATTCAGAAACAGATACGTCTACTAGCCTTTTAAGGGTTTTAGGTGTTTGGGATATTGTTTTTTTTGGTATTGCGGCCATTATTGGAGCAGGAAGTTTCAGCAGTTTAGGTGAAGCAGTTTTCAGAGGTGGTCCCGGAGTTATTCTACTATATTTGATTTGTGGTTTTGCCTGCGGTTTTACAGCGTTATGTTACGCTGAATTTGCCAGCAGAATTCCTACAGCCGGTTCCGCATATACCTATGCGTATGCCAGTTTTGGAGAACTGATTGCCTGGGTGATCGGATGGGCACTTATTATGGAGTATTCTTTCGGGAATATTTATGTAGCCTTTTCCTGGTCAGATTATTTCACCAGCTTTTTAGAACGTCTGGGCATGCACATTCCAGACTATCTTACCTGCAGCTATACGGAAGCCCGAAAAGCCTTTCAAAACGGTTCTCAGAATAAAGAATTGTTAAGTGCCTGGAATACAGCCCCGCTGGTTGGAAATTTAAAAATCATCCTTGATCTTCCTGCATTGGTAATCAACGGACTTATCACATGGCTTTGTTATGTGGGAGTAAAAGAAAGTAAGAACTTCAATAATTCTTTGGTTATTTTAAAGCTTGCCGTGATTGTTTTGGTGATCCTTGTTGGCTTTTCTTATATCAATACAGAGAACTGGACTCCTGTAAATCCGGAAACTCATGTAGCTTCCTTTATGCCGAATGGTTTTGCAGGAGTCATGAGTGCCGTCTCAGGGGTTTTCTTTGCCTACATCGGTTTTGATGCCTTAAGTGTGCTTTCCGAAGAAACCAAAGATCCTCAGAAAACACTTCCGAAAGGGATGATCATTTCTCTTGTACTTTGCACGGTAATATATATTGCTTTAACATTGGTATTAACGGGAATGGTAGACTACAGAAAATTTGACGGTATCGGAGACCCGCTTTCATTTATATTCGAAAAATCAAATGCCAATGTGGCCTGGATGGAACTTGTGGTTTCTTTCGTGGCTATTGTTGCCATCACCACCGTATTATTGGTTTTCCAGATGGGACAGCCAAGAATCTGGTACGCCATGAGCCGTGACGGACTGATGCCTGAAAAATTCAAAACGGTTCATCCTAAATACAAAACACCTTCATTCGCTACCGTGATTACCGGTATTGCAGTGGGAGTACCCATCTTATTTACAGATAAAACATTCATCCTTGATTTCACAAGTATTGGAACGATCTTCGCCTTCGTACTGGTTTGTGCAGGAGTTTTAATGCTCCCTGCAAAGCAAAAGATCAAGGGCAGGTTCCATCTTCCTTATATTAACGGTAAAATCATATTCCCGGTTATTTTCATCGGTGGACTGATTGGTTTCTATTTCTGGCAGCCTGAATTTTTCACTAATTTAATGGATTGGAATGATCCCAAAGAAGGTGAATTCAGAGCTTCTATTTTAGTATTTATTATGATCAATCTGATTTTGTGTGTTTTCACATTCATTAAAAATTTCTCATTAATTCCACTTATCGGTTTAAGCTCTTGCTTATACCTTCTTACAGGAATGAGCCATGAAAACTGGTTCTGGTTTGGACTTTGGTTCGCGCTGGGTCTGGTCATCTATTTCTGCTACGGTTACCAAAACAGTAAACTCAGAAAAGAAATGACATCCAAATAGTGATTACATAAATAAAGTATACTAAAAGGCAAATTCGTACATCAACGAATTTGCCTTTTACTTTTTAAACTGTCTTATTAAATCGGCCGAATTATTGCATAGATCTCACCGGAACTATAAACTAATTTGCCATGTCTGACAGAATAAAAACCTATGAAGAATTTTACCAATTCTATCTTACCGAACACAGTAAAACAGGGACAAGAATCTTTCATTTTATCGGAACCCTTCTGGTATTTGTCGTAATCTGTTATGTGATTAGTTCTGGAAAGGAAAGATTCCTATGGTATATCCCGATTTTTGGATATGGTTTTGCGTGGTTCAGCCATGCAGTAATTGAAAAGAACAGACCCGCCACTTTCAAATATCCGCTTTGGTCATTAATCTCAGATTTCAGGCTGTTCTTTGAGCTGCTCATCGGAAAGCAGAAATTCAGAGGAATTGCTCCTGTGGCAAAGGAGACTGAGAATTCTGAGAGTTTACATTGATTTTTACCACAATAGGTACAAGGTTTTTAATACTTAAGTTATTTTCAAGTTACTGCTAACTGTAAGGCTTTGAAAAATCAGAGATTTTTAGTTTAGGTTTCAGCGGCCTCCGGCCGCCGAAACCTAAACTAAATCCAAATTTCAAAATTCCAAACCTATTTCCAGATTTTGTAGTTCTCAACTTCAATCTCAGAATTTGTTGTATACATTAATAATGATTCTCTTTCTTTAAATTTTCAGAAGGACATAAATCAAATCATTAAAAACTAAAAAACAGTATAAAAATTACGTTAAAAACTTCGGCACAGTAATTGTCACCTTAGCTTTAAAATAAGTTTATGAAAATTATAGCAACTATTCTAAAGGGAGCACTTCCTGCAGCAGCATTATTTGCAATGACCCAATGTACCACTACGGCTAATACTGCCGGGGTTGATGAAAAAACATTCATCGTAGGACCTGAAACTGCAGACTGTACTGGAGTAGCACCTATGAAATGTTTGCAGGTAAAAGAAAAAGCATCAGAAAGCTGGACCAATTTCTACACCAATATTGAAGGATTCACGTATGAACCGGGATATGAGTATGTTTTGAAAGTAAAAACGGAAAAGATTGCTAATCCGCCAGCAGACGGATCATCCATCAAATATACCCTGATCAAAGAGGTTTCCAAAACCAAAAAATAATATACAAAGCTCCCTGAAATTTCAGGGAGCTTTTATTTAATGATGATCTGCCTTTGATATTTTGATATTAAACGGTCATTCCGATATCAATTCCTTTGATTTTTCTGTAAAGATCGGTGGCAAAATTATCCGTCATTCCTGAAACGAAATCAATTACGCCTAGCACTTTCTGATAGTCTGATCCTTCTTCGTAAACAAACTGTCTTGGAAGAAGTTTCAGTGCTTTTATGTCATAAGATTTCCTCTCATCCTGTGGTTTCAGAATAGAAGGAATAAAATGATCCAGAAGCTCATACATAACATTGTAGCCTGCATTTTCAATTTCCACAACCGCTTTATGATTGTAAATTTTTTCAATTGAAAACGCTTCGATATCCTGCAGAGCACGATTTTCGGACTTATAAATATCAAGGAGTCCGTTATCCAGATTTCCCTGAAGAATAGTTTCAAAATTACTTTTGTAGATCTCAAGTGATTTATTGATCAGAGCATTGATAGCTTTCGCTCTCAGATAAGAAATCTTTTCATTTTCATTGGAAATGGATGCCAGTTTATTTTTCACCTTGTCTGTATCACCGCTTTCAGATTTGATCAATTCAAAAAACAGGTTCTCACAGTCTGAAGTGGATACAATTCCTAGTCGGTGGGCATCTTCCATATCGATAATATTATAGCAGATATCATCTGCTGCCTCCACAAGCCACACAAACGGATGTCTTTTAAAGATATAAGGCTCTTCGTTTTCAAGAATTAAATTCGTTGCCTTTGCAATATCAAGAAAAATATCTTTCTCATTCTGAAAAAACCCGAATTTCTTTCTATGAATAATTCCTTTTTTCTTGGCAACTGCTTCACACGGATATTTTGCAATACTTGCCAGCGTTGAAAAAGTAAGCTGAATTCCACCATCATCTTTTCCCTGCTGGCGTTGAGCCAAAACACGTATAGCATTTGCGTTTCCTTCAAAATTAACAAGATCTGCCCATTCTTTTTCATTGAACTTTTCCTTCAGATCTTTTTCATTTCTTTCAAAATAACTGGCAATCGCATCCTCCCCTGAATGTCCGAATGCAGGATTTCCCACATCATGACATAAACAAGCTGCTGCAATCACGTTTCCCAAATTATGAAGATAGAAGTTTTTGGAATCTTCCGTAAGTTCATTTTTATAGTTATCAGAGATAAATTCACCGATAATACTTCCTAAACTTCGGCCTACTGAAGAGACTTCCAACGAATGCGTCAGCCTGTTGTGTACAAAAACACTTCCGGGAAGAGGAAAAACCTGAGTTTTATTCTGCAGTCTTCTGAATGCTGAAGAAAAGATAATTCTGTCAAAATCCCTCTGAAAATCTGTTCTTGAAGCTTTAGTATGCGGATTATTTCCTGTACGCTGATTCGTGAAAATCTGGTTTAAATTCATCATTTTTCAAAATTACTCCAAATTTTATTTTTACGGAATAGTATTTGAACTTTTATTGAAAAGCAAAGCCATGCCTGAAGGTCCATCTATAATTTTAATGAAAGAAAACCTGCTGCCTTTTGTCGGAAATAAAGTGACAGAAGTGTCAGGGAATGCTAAATTTGAAAAGGAACCGCTGATCGGCCAAACCTTGAAAGAGATCCGCACTTTCGGAAAACAGACGTATCTTGTTTTTGATCGTCTTGCTGTACGGATTCATTTATTGATGTTTGGATCCTTCAGTGTTGGTGAACAAACAAAACCGGACAAAAGTCTTCGCCTTTCTCTTCATTTTGCAACCGGAAGCCTATATTTTTATACTTGTTCCGTAAAATTGGTAGATTTTGAATTTCTATCCTCAATAGACTGGGAAGCCGATATTATGAGTGATATCTGGAATCCTAAAAAAGCAGAAGCTAAACTGAAAGCTAAACCTGAGACGATGGTTTGTGATGCATTAATGGATCAGGATATTTTTTCCGGCTTAGGAAATATTATCAAAAATGAAGTCCTGTTCAGAGTTGGAATCCAGCCGGAAAGCCTGCTCGGAAATATACCTCCAAAAAAACAGAAGGAGCTGATTGCTGAATCCAGAAATTACAGCTTTGATTTTCTGGAATGGAAACGGGAATTTGTTTTAAAGAAACATTGGTTGGTTCATACTAAATCTACCTGTCCAAAATGCGGCCAGAAACTTATTAAAAAACAGACCGGTTTAGGAAAAAGAAGAAGTTTCTACTGTGAAAAGGACCAGAAGCTTTATTAAACCCTATTTCACTTTAACAGCTTATTTACAGAATCTATTTTGACCACTGGCTTTTCCGTTCAAGAGAAAGGCAGAAAACATCTTATCTTTGAGGCATTAAATACATTCTGATTTATTCGACGAATGACAATAACCAAAAAACTTAAATTCTTATTATGACCGACGACAAATGGCTCGACAGATGGAACGACCGGTACAGCAGCGAGGAATTCGCTTACGGCACAGAACCCAATAATTATTTAAAAGAACAGTTAGAAAAACTACAGCCGGGTTCTATCTTGTTTCCTGCCGAAGGAGAAGGACGGAATGCTGTTTTTGCTGCAAAATCAGGATGGAAAACATCTGCATTTGATATCAGTGAAGAAGGAAAAAACAAAGCATTGCAGCTGGCAAAAAGCAATGGTGTAAAGATTGATTACCAGGTGGGAGAACTGGAAACATTGGATTTTCATACGGAACAGTTTGATGTGATCGCCTTGATTTTTGCACATTTTCCTGCAGATATGAAATCATTTATGCATAAAGTTCTGGACCAATATCTGCGTAAGGGAGGTTTAATTATTTTTGAAGCCTTCAGTAAAAATCATCTTGAGTATGTTTTGAAAAACGAAAAAGTGGGCGGCCCGAAGGATATCGGTTCCCTATTTTCAATTGATGAGATCAAAGCTGATTTCCCGGATTATAAAGTTATTGAACTGGAAGAAAAAGAAATTGAACTGAATGAGGGTGTATTTCATAATGGAACCGGATCTGTTATAAGATTTACAGGACGAAAACTATAAGAAGATTAAATGACACGGGAGAAAAAAGGCGGAATTATTATGACTTAAGATTCAGTATTTAATGATCCGCCTGAATATCTGATGAAAAAAGCCGTTTTATACACTTCTCCCAAAGGAATTTCCGAGTCATTGATGTAAATACTATGGTTATCGAATGAATCAATATAATCCATATTGACAACGTACGATTTACTTACCCGCACAAAAGACTCTGATGGAATCTTCTGATGTATAGTTTTTAAATTCATTGCAGTAATCAGCTTCTGATGCTGGGTATGAATAACCACATAGTCTTTCAAACCTTCAATAAATTTAATATCTGTAAAATTGATCTTATAGTATCTCCTGTCTGCTTTTATAAACAAAAAATCTTTTGTATTGGATTCTATCGTATTTTTTACGGTATCCTTAGATAGCAGATCTTTATAGAGAACCGCTTTATCGATAGCCTTTTCTAAGCGTTGTTTTTCAATGGGTTTCAATAAATAATCTATTGCATCGAGATCGTAGCTTTTCAAAGCATACTGCGAATAGGCTGTTGTAAAGATGATCAGGCTCTGCACCGGCAGCATTTCTGCGAATTCCAGTCCTGTTACCATTGGCATTTCAATATCCAGGAAAATAAGATCTACATCATTGGTTTTTAGAAAATCAAGGGCGGAAGGAGCATTGGAGAATTCTCCAAGGATCTCGGTCTTTGAAATTTCATGAATCAGTGAACGCATTTCTGCTCTTGCTAACGGTTCATCATCTACGATTATACAATTCATACAGGAATTTTTAAATTAACGGTGTATTCTTTTTCTCCTGAAATGATATTCAGTTCGAATGCTTTACCGTACAGAAGTTCAAGTCTTCTTTTAATATTGGCCAGCCCCAGTCCTCCATATTTACTATTGGCTACTGTCAAACTCGGGTTCATAGAATTGCTACAGATAAAATAAAGTGTTTTACTTTCAACCTCAATATCAATTTTCACATAGGATTCTGTACTGCTGATATCTACACTATGTTTTACGGCATTTTCAACAAAGGTGGTAAATAAATTCGGAGGAATAAAAGTGCTTTTTACATTTCTGTCTGCCGTTTCTGCATGGATATCAAAAGAAAAATTATCCCTTCTTATCTTTTCCAGGTTCAGAAAATTAGACAGAAAATCTATTTCTGAAACAAGCAACGTTTTCTCCTCGCCGTTCTCATACAACTGATACCTTAAAAATTCTGAAAGCTTAACGATAACAGCTGAGGCTTTCTCCGGATCTGTTCTGGTCAATGCTTTGACATTATTCAGCATATTAAAAAGGAAATGCGGATTGATGTGGTTCCTGAGTTCATTCAGCTCCATCTGTAAAGTGATATTGTTCAGCTCTGTAATTCTTTTGGAATCATTGATCCATTTCTGAAGTAATTTTACCGTAGTAGTGGTCATAATAATGGGAATACACATCAGTATGCCTTCATAGATGCTGCCCCTATCTCCTTCCTTCCTTAAATTTTCCACTCTGAAATCTTCAAAGAAAAATTTAAAACTGTATCCGATCATTTTCAGTCCGCCCACGCCCATCAGAACAAGCAGTATGAGATACGTAATATATCTTGTTTTAAAAAAGAACTTAGGTACCAGAATATATATATTAATGTATACCATGGCAATCAGTACAGTATACACGAAAAACAGAATATAATACTGATAGATTCCCGAATACCAATGCCAAAACCGGGCACTGTACAGCAGAAAGAAAAAGAAAATAAGGAACAACACATGCCTGCGGAGCCTAAAGCGGTCTTCCACCAGAAAGTCCATGACAAGCGTTTCTTTAAATCTTTCTGTGCCGGTTTTCATAATTTCTGATGTTTTAATACAGACAAAAATAGAAAATAACATAAAGAACACCTATAATATTATACCAACCCCATCTTTTTTTATACCAATTTAAAAGCTTTGAGGTTTCGTATAAAATAAAAGCGGTTTGGTATAAAAATAAATTTGTGAAACCTATTTCTCTTTTCCTTTGTCCTGTTCAATTTTTTTTATGCTTATGGAATTAGCCGTTTTTCAGGAACTTACCGAAGAAATAACCTTAGAATGTTTTTATATGACAGAATCGCAGCAAGAAGAGAAAGTAATACAACTGATCGACCTGCACCATTTTGTGGAATGTTATGACTCAAAGATTAAGATTTTAAGCTATATCCGCCATCCTATTAATATTATAGAGGAAGATGGCATTAAAAAAGGTATTTTATTTTACGACCTGAAACATTCTACCCCGGTTAACTGGAATGTTCTTGAAGAGTTTAAAAGAAGACATCAGCTTAAAGAAATCTGGTTTGTCTTCGTAGAAGAAGATCCTATTTCAGACACTACCCGCCATGCTAATTTTATAACCGAAAACAGTATAGAGATATTTTATGACAAAATATTCTTGTTTCATTTTTTTCAATCCGCCATCCAATCCCTAAAATAAAACCATTAGAAAAAAAATAAGCATTTAAAATTTTAATAATTTGGGCTAAAGCAGGTTGTCCTGATTTATTTTTCTTGTAAGTGGGCTAAAGCTCACTTCTATCGAATTTTATCAAGCCTCCTTTCAATTTTTAAATACTTAAATTCTTAAATCTTTAAATTAAAAAATATCAATGCGTCCCCATCTTTGAAAATACATTAATAACAATTACTCCAATCACAATTAATGCAATCCCAATAATGGCAGGCAGATCCGGAACCTGCTTAAAAGCGATGATACCAATTAGTGTGATAAAAACAATGCCTACACCTGACCATACTGCATAAGTAATCCCAACGGGGATCTGGCGCAGGGTAATGCTCAGGCAGTAAAAAGCAGCAGCATATCCTACAACTGTAATTACAGAGGGCCAAAGCTTTGAAAACTCTTCTGATTTTTTCAGAAAAGTGGTAGCTATAATCTCAAATGTGATTGCTAAAGCAAGAAAGATGTAACTGCGGCCCATAAGAATGTTTCTACAAAAATAATAAAATTAGTTTCGTTTTAAAGAAACCACACTGTCAAAATATCAATCATATTCTATTATTATCATAAAATTCGCATTGCGTGTTTCATCTTTATTAAATCTCTAAATAAAGAGTTAATAACCGAAACCAATATCAATAATTTTCACTATTTAGTTTCATAATGATAAATAGCTTCAACCGGTTTATCATTTATAAATTTTAGAATCGAAGAAATTTTTAGCCATAAATATCTGACAAACATTACTTAACACTCTGCCAGTATTTCTAAATTGTGTGACAAAATAACCCAATTGATGTCATATAATGTGTCACATTTTAAAATGCCGATCACAAAATTATCCTTTGAAAAATAATTTTTATTAACATAATAATTCTTTAGTCAACCAAAATTTGACGTTAGAAAAAATGCAAAAAAGTTAATATTATGCAACGCATTTCTTATTTTTTGTTTTATCAACTTCAATATAGAAGCATAAAAACAGTTATCAATTTTTTATTTTTTTACAGATTAAGCAATTAATATATCAATAATTATATAAAGACATATTAATTTTTTGTAAACAAAAAGTCATTTAAAATTAAACAAACACCTACTTAACATACTGATATACATCATGATTATTTACTTTGGCACATGATTTGAAAACTGTAATATTGCAATTAGAAAATTGATAAAATAAAGTCAAATAATTAAAAATAAAACAAAATGGTAACTTACATCGGAATCGCAACATGTGTAGTAGTATTCGCTTCTTATTTCGCAACAGTAAAAAGAGAGCAAAGAAACTAAGTTCTATACAAGCCAACAGCCTATAGAACATCTATATTAATTGTATTGTTTTATGTTTTTAATCTGATCATTCAGATGCTGCTCTTTTACTCACTGGAGTAAAAGGGCCCAAAAACATAATTCCTGAAAAGAATTCATAGCAAATTTTATATATCCCAATAGTCAAGCTGAGCAATATGCTCGGCTTTTCTTGTGGCTATGCGTGATAAAGCTGTTTTTATGTTAACGGAATAAAGTTCGCTCCTATTAAGTATGAAAATAGTTGAATATTCCACTGTTTGATTTACTATTCAGATTTTTTGCGGTGTATTTTCCTGGCCTGCATCTTATTCTCTATTTCAGATTCCTGCCATCATTTAATAAAGCTTTATCTTTGTGTGGATAAGAATTATTTTAAATTTCAGCATGAATCTGTACAATCTCATCATTCAGGATAAAGAGGAAGTGACCCTTAAGGATGTATTTCTCGACAGCAATAACAGCGCTCAGCTCGCACAACTCATCAAAGAGCATACTTATATCAAAGAACTGCAGGAATATGGGCTTCCTGTCAACAATAAGATCCTTCTGCAAGGAAGTTCAGGATGTGGAAAAACCATGACCGCTAAAGCTGTTGCCAATGCTTTGGGAAAAAGTATACTGGTCTTAAATCTCAGTAATATTGTTTCATCCCGTATTGGCGAAACTTCCCAGAACATTAAAATGATATTTGACAAAGCTGCCAGAGAAAGATCCGTTCTTTTCCTGGATGAACTGGATCAGATAGGAAAAGCAAGGGGAAGTGATGATAAGGATGTGGGTGAAATGAGAAGACTGGTAAATACTTTAATCCAGCTGATCGACTATTACCCTGAAAACGCCCTACTCCTCTGTGCAACCAATCATGCAGAGATCATTGATACCGCTTTGTTGAGACGTTTTCAGCTCAGAATTAATTACGAAATGCCTTCTGCTGAGTTTCTGGATACTTTTTATGATAACCTTCTTGCAAAATTTCCTGAAGACATGAAAAGCATACACCGTAAATACAGTATTTCTTTTGCGGAAGCGAAAGATCATGCTTTTACAGCCGTAAAATCAGCACTCATTAAAAAACTGGAAGCCCGGCAAATTACACAGCCATGAAAGAAGACATTCTCCACAATCTTGAACTTATCCATGAAAGAATAAATAAAGCATGTGAAAAAGCTGCACGAAAATCCGATGAAGTCAGATTGCTGCTGGCCACAAAAACGATCTCTGCAGAACACATCAAAACAGCTTTGGAAAATGGACAGCTCTTAATTGCTGAAAATAAAGTCCAGGAGCTAAAAGAAAAATACGAACAACTTAAAAATATTCCCCACGAAAATCATTTTATCGGTCATTTACAAACCAATAAAATCAAGGACGTTTTAAAGTACAATGTGTCTTGTATACAGTCTCTAGACCGTGTGGAACTTGCCGAAAAACTCCATCAGCGCCTGATATCGAAGGGAAAAACGATAGACGTTCTTATCCAGGTCAACACATCTGATGAAGAAAGTAAGTTTGGGGTACCTCCGGAAGATGCTATACAACTCACCCGTAAAGTTTCTGAATTCAGTACATTAAAGATCAAAGGATTGATGACCATTGGCCTTTTCAGTGCAGAAACAGAGAAAGTACGACAGTGCTTTAAGATCCTTAAAAATCTGCAGCAGGAGATTATCCGGCAGAATATTCCAAACGTAGAAATGAAAGAACTTTCCATGGGAATGAGCGGTGATCTGGAAACTGCCATTGAAGAGGGAGCAACGATTGTGAGGGTGGGAACGGCTGTTTTTGGCGCGAGGGTATATCCGGATTCTTATTATTGGAATGAAGGGCAATAGTTACAAAAAACAAGTTCTTGCTATTCCTGTTCTTTCCCTGATCTCTTCAAAATAGCTTCCCGCAAACGTTCTTGATGCTCATCACCCCAGTTTCCCAATGCAGAAATAACAGGAATCAGCGTTTTACCGAAAGCTGAGAGACTATACTCTACTTTTAAAGGGACCTGTGCATAAATAATCTTTGAAACTAACCCGTGCTCTTCCAGTTCTTTCAGCTGAATATTCAATACCCGGCGGGAAGCATCGGGAATTTTGCGTTGAAGTTCACTTGGGCGAAGATGGCCTTCATTGATAAACCACAGTAAACGGATTTTCCATTTACCGTAAAGCACCTCAGCGGTCAGGTCCAGGCCGCAATTTAAGTTCAGGGGAATTTTTCTTTCATGCATTATGTAAAATTAGCCCAATCTTCCAAAACAGGCAATAGGGAAAAAATTATCCCTATGCCATTCGATTTTCCCTTATTGCCTGAAATGGTGATACTTCAGAAATTTGTACCAAACAATTAAAGAAATGGAAAATCAATTCAATTTCAACAACGAACTGATGGGTAAAACCGCCCTCATCACTGGTGGTACAAAAGGGGCAGGAAAAGCCATCGCAGAAAGACTGCTCAATGCAGGAGCAACTGTTATCATCACGGCAAGGAATCCACCTGAAGAAGAAAATCCTGGTTTGCACTTTATTTCAGCAGACCTCAGTATTGCTCAGGGAACTCAAAAAGTGGTGAATGAAGTGCTACAACAATTCGGAAAACTGGATATCCTCGTCAACAATCTCGGAGGTTCGGAAACCAAAGGTGGTGGCTTTACAGTATTAACCGATGACGATTGGCTTCAATCAATACAGACCAATCTCCTTTCGCCGGTACGATTAGACCGCGGATTTTTACCGCAGATGATCGAAAGAAAAACCGGTGTCATCATTCATATTGCCTCTATTCAGGCAAGGTTACCTTTATATGACAGCACACTTCCCTATGCCGCTGCCAAAGCAGGCTTGCTTAATTACAGCAAAAGTTTATCCAATGAAGTTGCCTCAAAAGGCATTCGCGTCTTAACCGTATCACCCGGCTGGATCATGACCACTGCCTCGGAAAGAATGATGCAACGAATTGCCGAGAGCAATAACTTCACCATCGAAGAAGCCACTCAAAGTGTCATGAATGCCCTTGGCGGAATCCCATTCGGAAGACCCGCACAACCAGAAGAAGTGGCTGAACTGGTAGGCTTTCTCGTTTCTCCGAGAGCAAATTACCTCACGGGAACAGAATATGTGATTGACGGCGGGACGATACCTACTGTTTAATGGAGAGTGCACTCTTTGTATTAAAAGAATTAAAACTAAAGACAACAATTTAAAAACAGATAAAATGAATTTACCAAACATCATTTCAAAATTAGTGAAAGCCCAAAACAAATTTGACAGCCATGCCTATGCTGACTGTTTTACTGAAACTGCCGTCGTACATGACGAAGGCAAAACCCACAAGGGAAAAACAGAAATACAAAACTGGATTGATACTGCCAATAAAGAATATAAAGCCAGCATGAAACCTCTGGACTATAACGAGACAGGCCATGTTTTGTCAGCGGAAATCTCTGGTACATTTCCTGGAAGTCCGGTGATTTTGAAATACCATTTTGAGTTCGGTGAGCAACTTATTGAGTCGTTGAAGATTACGGGCTAAAAGAATCAAAGTAAAATTTCCTATTTATTACATACAGAATCCTCATTAAAATAGCTTCTTCGGTATCTTTTTTGATCGTAAAATATTTAAAACCAAACAAATACATTTTATGATTAAAAAATTACTCTTGGGCTGTCTGTTTATGACAGCAGTATTATTGTCTTCATGTGATAAGTATCATAATACAACACAGGCACAGGACAGTGAGGAAGTATCAATTAAAACAGTTTCAATGGTAACTTTTGGTGCCATGGCTATAGCACTTCTTGTAGCATACAGCTATCGAAGAAGGTAGTAAACAAAATAATAAAAAAACACCCGTTTAGATGCTAAACGGGTGTTTTTTATATAATTGTAAATGATTACATATAAGCTTCAATCGGCTCACAAGTACATACTAAGTTTCTGTCTCCGTAAGCTTCATCCACTCTTGATACAGAAGCAAAGAATTTGTGGTCTCTTACCCACTCCAGCGGATAAGCTGCCTTTTCTCTGCTGTATGGTTTATCCCAAGAATCAGAGATTACCAATTGTTCAGTGTGAGGAGCGTTTTTAAGCACGTTATTCGCCTGATCTGCTTCCCCGTTAGCAATCTCATCAATTTCTTTTTTAATAGAGATCAATGCTTCTGCAAAGCGGTCGATTTCAGACTTGCTTTCAGATTCTGTAGGCTCAATCATTAATGTTCCTGCTACAGGGAAAGAAACGGTAGGTGCATGGAATCCGTAGTCCATTAATCTCTTCGCTACATCAGCGACTTCAATTCCTAAAGTTTTGAACTGACGGAAGTCTACAATACATTCGTGAGCTACTCTTCCATTCTCGTTTGAATATAAGATCGGGAAATGCTCTGCTAAAATTTCTTTAAGGTAATTCGCATTCATGATTGCGTGACCTGTCGCTTTTTTCAATCCGTCTGTTCCTAACATCTTGATGTAAGAGTAAGAAATATTAAGGATCAATCCTGAACCGTAAGGTGCTGCAGAGATACCGTCTATCGCTTCTTTAGAACCGACTCTGATATTGGCATTGGAAGGAAGGAAAGGAACCAGGTGTTTAGCAACACAGATTGGGCCAACTCCAGGACCTCCACCTCCGTGAGGAATAGCAAAAGTTTTGTGTAGGTTCAGGTGACAAACGTCTGCTCCAATGTTTCCAGGACTTGTGAATCCTACCTGAGCGTTCATATTGGCACCGTCCATATATACCTGTCCCCCGTGCTGGTGAATCAGGTTTGTAATTTCAATAATGTTGGCATCAAAGAATCCGTAAGTAGACGGATATGTGATCATCACACAAGATAGGTTTTCAGAATGCTGCTCTGTTTTAGCCTTTAAATCTTCGAAATCAATTTCTCCGTTTTCAAGGTTTTTCACGACAACGATCTTCATTCCTGCCATTGCTGCAGAAGCCGGGTTGGTTCCGTGTGCCGACTGAGGAATCAATACTACATTTCTGTGACCTTCGCCTCTTGAAATGTGATATTCTCTGATCACCATTAATCCTGCATATTCTCCCTGAGCTCCAGAGTTTGGCTGAAGAGAAGTTCCAGCGAAACCAGTGATTTCAGCTAAATCTTTCTCCAATTCTTTGATCATTTCCTGATAACCTCCCGCCTGGTCTACCGGTACAAATGGATGAACAGCTCCCCAATTATCCCACGAAAGTGGTAACATCTGAGTCGCAGCGTTCAGTTTCATTGTACAAGAACCAAGAGAGATCATTGAATGGGTTAATGATAAATCTTTTCTTTCCAAACGTTTGATGTAACGCATCAATTCCGTTTCAGTATGGTATTTGTTGAATACACTTTCTGTAAGAATCTCGTCTTTTCTTAAATTCTCTTCAGGAATACTGTATCCTTCTTTGATTTCTAATTTGAAGGTCTGCTTATCTTTAAACTGAGCGAAAGAAGCCATCAGAACATTTAATTTATCCAATGTGGTACTTTCATTGATTGCAATGCTTACAACGCCTTCTGTGAAATAGTTCAGATTGATTTTATGATCAAGCATCATTCTTGACAATCTTCCTTTTTCATCTTCACTCATTGCGATTTTCACTGTATCGAAGATCGGCTCTTCAACAGTCTGGTATCCTAAAGCCTGAAGGCCTCCTTTCAGAGCATTAGCTTTAAAGTGGATCTGATCTGCAATGTAATTTAATCCTTTAGGACCGTGATAAACTGCATACATTCCAGCCATTACAGCTAAAAGAACCTGAGCAGTACAAATGTTTGAAGTTGCTCTTTCTCTCTTAATATGCTGTTCTCTGGTCTGTAAAGCCATTCTCAGTGCACGTTTTCCGTACATATCCTGAGAAACCCCGATAATTCTTCCCGGAATATCTCTTTTGTAATCTTCTTTGCAAGAGAAAAATGCAGCATGAGGACCTCCGTATCCTAATGGAATACCGAATCTCTGAGTGGTTCCAACCGCACAGTCAGCTCCCATAGAAGCGGGTGATTTTAGCTTAACCAAAGCCATCGGGTCACAAGCTACAGCTACCTGAAGATCTATTTTTTTGTATTCTACGATATCTTCCGTATAATCTAGTACGATCCCGTTTTTACCCGGATATTGTAATAGAACACCGTAATAAGAATTGTCAAACGGATGGGTTTTGTGATCTCCCACTACCACTTCAATTTCCAATCCTTCTGCTTTTGTTTTAAGGACAGAAACGGTCTGTGGTAAAACAAGGTCAGAAATAAAGAATTTGTTTGCATTGGCTTTCTTCTGATCTTTTGTTCTGTTGTTAAAGAACATGTGCATAGCTTCAGCAGCAGCAGTAGATTCATCCAAAAGAGAAGCATTTGCCAGCCCAAAACCTGTAAGGTCACACACTACAGTCTGGAAATTAAGAAGCGCTTCTAATCTTCCCTGTGCAATTTCTGCCTGATAAGGGGTATAAGCGGTGTACCAACTTGGATTTTCAAAGATATTTCTTTGAATAGCTGATGGCAAAAGTGTATTGTGGTATCCAAAACCAATATAGCTCGTATAATCAGTATTCTTCGATGCCAATTCTTTTGAATGGTTCAGCATCTCGTATTCTGAAAGCGGTGCAGAGATCTCAAGATCCTTTTCTAATCGGATAGAAGAAGGAATAGTCTGAGAAATTAGTTCTTCAATACTTGAAACGCCCAATCTTTCCAACATCGCCTGTTTATCGGCTTCATTAAGGGAAATGTGACGGCTCACAAACTGTTCTGTATTCATTTTTATTTATTAGATTTTGTTCGTAAAAAAGATTCGTAAAATTACATTTTTTTAAACGATTGTACAACAGTTGAAAATTGCCGAAAGAATAACGAAAATATGATATTTGTTTTAAAGAAAATGATTTGGAAAGATCGTGTTGAGTAAAATTAAACAGCTAACTCTGGTTGTATCCGTCATTGTCATTTTATTAAATTCATAATAATACTTATGACTGCATTAAGTATCTGTAAAACCAGCCAATATCAGCTGGTCTATTCATGCTCATCAGTAAGCCATTCATATCAATCTGAAACTGTCTGTAAAAAAAATTATCGTCTGTCAGGATTCAGGCTTTAATGACACGAAGAAAGGCCTTATTTGGAATAATTTAAAAATATAAAACTTAATTTTTTTTAAGGAAACACGACTTCAATTACCCATGAACCTGTTGATTATCAGCTATTGCAATATTTATGATTTTTTATTAATTATATTTATTCTAAATTAATATATTTGCAACATGAATATGATTGTCCCGTTTAAAGTACCGCCATTATCTCCTGTATTTGCATTCAATAATGAAGATATGTTGTGCGAAAAAAAATCGTGCTGTAAGAAATTCAAGAAAGGAAAAAGGTGCAAGAAATGCCCGGGTAGAAAAAAGATGGCTTAATCTAACCGATATTTTTCAGTAGAAAATAAATGGCTATGGCCAGAATAATAATTCCCCAGATCAGCATCATGATCTTTGGCTGTCCGGATTTGTTTATTCTTGTTCTGGGCTGAGGCTTAAACATTTCCTCAACACTGCTTTTAAACTGAGCGCCATCACTCTCAAATACTTCAGTAATGGTGATTCCCTGCACTACGGTCTTATGAAGCAGAGAATTCGTCACATGAAGCAGAAGCTGAAATTTTCCATCTTTAAACTCCGTGATCTTAAATATTCTTTCTCCATAAGGTTTTTCTAAACCAAACGGCAGTACTTTCACCACATCGGCATTGCTCGTCTGCCAGTTAATGATGATCTCCTCCCCTTTCTTCGCATGAATTTTGTTCGCTGTAAAAGTTTTTATAGCCGGTGGAACGTTGTACCTAAAGCTTTTCTGATGGTTTTCTAAATTCTGGTCGTAAGAATGCCTCTTCGAAGAATCGCTCAATATTTCATAAGCTTCCTGAATCTCACGAAAACGTCCGGCAAAAAAGTCATCGTTATCATTCTTATCAGGATGGTATTTTAAAGATAATTTTCTATAGGCTTTTTTGATGTCTTCTTCTGAAGCATCCGGAGAAATCCCGAGAAAATAGTAGTAATCTTTCATTGAGCTATGCAAAAATAAGGATTATTCTTTTTTATTGGTTGCTCTTTAAGATAAAAAATGGGATTTTGTTTGGGTACAAGTACATCTTAGTGGCTTAAGATTTTGAAGATGCTATTATTTTGAGATTGCTTCGCTGTGCTCGCAATGACGGATAGAAAAATTCCGGCGCGGGAAGCTATGCTTCCCGCGCCGGAATTAAACAAATTTCAATTTAGCTATTTAACTGCTTATGCTTCTGCAGTATTTTCTTTATTCGCTGTTTTGCAGCATCTTGAAGCGAATTCTTTTTTGAATTTCCCTTTCAGTTCCTGATACTGCTCATCATCCATTTCTCTGATCTTATCAGCCAATCCGAATGGTGATCTTTCTTTGATTCCGTATTCACTGAAAATACCTTTTATAAATCTTTTTCTTTGTATTGCTTTTTTTGCAATTGCTGCAACGCCCACAACGGCTAATGCTCCAAGAGCTCCTTTTAATACTGAATTTTTCATTTTTTCAAAATTTTAAATTTTACTACTTCTTGTTTTTTATATAGACGGATGAATTTCAATTTTACTTTACTACTTCTTAAAATTTTTAAATTATCCGTTGTTTCTGTTGAAGAACCCTCCAGAACATTTGTCTTTCCAGATTTCTTTAAATTTTTCTCTTTCTTCAGGAGAAAGGCCAGCCATTTTCTCTCTCATCTTTCTTTCCTTAAAGTCTTTCATTCCTTTTCCGAAATGGAAACCTCCGAAAAGTATCTTGCTTAAAATCAGGATTCCCATCGCCTGCCAGAATGTAATGGACTTTACACCCAGGATCTCGGGAAGCAGACAGTTCCAAAGCCACATCACAATAAATGTAACGGCCAATAGGATCAGCGGCGGACATAAGAGTAAGAAAATCCAGCCTTTTTTGTGTTTATGATTCATAATTTCTTTTTTACTAACTATTTAAATCTTCGTATAATTTTCTCAGCCTGTTTCTTAAATGCTTTACAGCATAGTTTTTCCTACTGATAATGGTCTTTATGTTTTCACCTTGTTCATCGGCGATCTGCTGGAGGGTCTTGTCGTTCAGTTCATTTTCAACATAGACCAGCCGCTGTTTTTCCGGAAGTTCATCCAGTGCTTCAAACAGCTTCTTCCAGATCTCATCCTGGAACATTTTCACCTCGGGACCTGCGCTTTCATCCAACAACAGGATATCTTTGATAGAGAAGCTTCCATCTTCATCTTCATATACAAAGTCTTCAAGATTTTCGGTTTTCTTTTTACGATACCGGTCTGTGATCTTATTCGCAGTTACCCTGTACAGCCAGCCCCCTACATTTACAATCTCGGAAAGATTGGTCAGACTGCTGAACTGGAACCACACTTCCTGCAGAATATCTTCCGCATCTTCGGTGTTTTTCACTTTCGGACGAATATAAGACATCAGCTTTCCTCCGTACTTTGAAACGGTTTGTGAGATGATGCTTGCTTTCTCCTCCTGTGGCATTGTTATTTCTTCGACAACCTCCATATTGCTATGACGGCCTGCTTTATGGTTTTACTTTAATAAATTTAAAATATTTTTCCGGAAATCCGAATTTTCTTTTGTTAGCCGTAGTTTTAATTATTTTATTTTGTAATCATTGAGTTTAAATAAATATTTCATTGTGTAAAATCATCAGCCCCATTTGAGTTAAATAAAAAAACGGAAAGCATTATACTCTCCGTTTCTATCATTATAAAATTGAAATTTTATTTTTTATTGAAATTTTCAGCAAAGAAGCCTAGCATATATTGATACAGCTCGAGTCTGTTAGGTTCTTTCCCGAATCCATGACCTTCATCATATTTTACCAGATAAGGAACTTCGAATCCTTTGGCACGCATTGCTTTTACAATCTGATCAGATTCATTGATGTTGACTCTTGGGTCATTGGCTCCCTGTACTACAAATAAAGGTTTTTTGATTTTATCAATCTGGAAAACCGGGGACACTTCTTTGGCAATTTTTGCTTCTTCAGGATTATCAAGATCATACCAGATCTGTTTTACCATTTCTTTGTATGGTTTCCAGTATTCCGGGAAGGAATCGAAGAAGGTAAAAATATTGGATACGCCTACATAATCTACACCGCAGGCATACAGTTCCGGGGTTTTAATAAGCCCCATAAGTGTAGCATAACCTCCGTGGCTTCCTCCATAGATGGCAATCTTATCTTTGTCTACCCAACCTTGCTCAATAGCATATTTTACACCGTCTTCCACATCATCCATTGCTTTTCTGCCAATCTGTTTGTATCCCGCTTTCTGGAATTCTTTTCCATAACCGCCTGAAATCCTGAAATTCACCTGAAGTGTTGCATATCCTCTGCTGGCAAAGAGCTGGGTTTCCGGATTGAATCCCCATTGATCCCGAATTCCTTGCGGACCGCCGTGAGGATTAACAATTAAAGGTACCTTTTTACCTTCCAGGGCTGCCTTGGGTAGGGTTATATATCCGCGAATCGTTAATCCGTCCCTGCTTTTGAATTCGATAGGTCTCATTTCTGCCATATCTTCTTCTTTCAGCTGAGGCATCAGGTTGTACAGGAGATTTATTTTTTTGCTTTTTGTATCATATTCGTAGTAGGCTCCATAGAGTTTGTCGCTGCCTACGTACACAAGAAGCTTTTCGTTGTTGTCATCTGAAGATACGACGGAAAACTGTTTATCTTTAAATTCAGCTTTCAGTTGATCATCAATTTCTTTATAGAATTTACTTACCGGAACTGTTTCATCTTTAATTCCGTCATAGTTGATATAATCAAGTTCATAATTTCTGTTTTTACCGGCAATGCTTATAGAGTTTACATCAAAAACAGGGTTGGAATATACTTCCCTGATTATAGCATTTTTCTTCAGGTCATAAAGTACAATTCTGGATTTATCGCTATCCAGGTTGGTTACAACATATGCCTCGTCTTTATTTTTAGAATTCTCATTAAGCTGTGTAATATAAAAAGTATCTTTCCAGTCGGTGGATTTAATCAGGTTGAATTTTCCTGTCTGCAGGTCCTTATAGTACGTTTTGGTGGTCAATCCGTTTTCAAGAACGGTGTATCCTCTTAAATTACCGTCTTTATCGAAAATATAATCATCAATAGGGCTGTTGACATCTTTATTTTCATACAGCTGGGTCATTTCTCCGGTGTTGAAATTGATTTTATAGGGCTCGAAGATCTGCTTGTTGTTTTTATTCATGGTAATCACAACAAATTCTGTATCTTTTATAAGTCTTACCGTTCCCAGAGTAATTCCGTCAAAAGGAGTCAGGTCTTTGAGGTTCTTTCCGTCGATATCTGCTGCGTAAAGATGAATATTTTCGTTACCTCCTTTGTCCTGGGTAAAGAAAAGGCGATTTTCATTGAGCCAGCCATAGCTTTTAATAAGATCGTCTTTTTCAACAATTGCCTTAGTAATTTTCCCTGTTTTAAGTTCTTTTACATAAACATGATTTTTTTTGTCTTTATCTTTTTCTTTGTAGGAAAGATACTTGCCATCCGGAGAGATTTTAAACTGTGATGCATTGGGTCTTGCAAAATAGTCTTCTACTTTATATTTAAAGTTTCCTTTATCATAAGCAGTCAGTTTTTCCAGGTTTGCTTTAGTGGTTGGAAGTGTTGGGTCGCCAGGCAGTTTAGCCGTTGAGGTTTGTGCATTCATCATAATTGCTGAGAGTACGATTTGAGCCGCACCAAAGATTTTACTATTAAAATTCATAATTCATATTTTGGATGGTTAGATTACTGATCAAAGATTTTATATCAATAAAAATCTATATATAATATGACAATCTTTCCGTCAAAACGTTACATGAATAATGAAATTTTATGAATAATTGTTAAGAAAAAGAAATTTTGCTATTGTAAATAAATTCCAAAATACCATGTCCAGGCCAGCAGGATAATCTGCATAGGAATTCTTTCTTTATAAAGATATTTCATCCCCGGACCGGTAAAGTCGGCTTTGAAAATATTGATATTTTTTTTTGAAGAATTGATATTTGCGATAAAAACCATCACATAAAAAATAATGAGCAGTATCGCTGTAATTTCTCGTATAGAAGGGATCATCAATCCAACTCCGGCAGCAATCTCTAAAATACCCGTAAAGTATACCCAAAACATTTTTCCGGGAATAAAATCAGGGATCATCATAGCCATTCCCTTCTGAAATTTAAAATGGGAAAATCCTGTAAATATGATAAAAACAGCCATTCCAAGATTCCCTGAAAATAAAAAATTGGGTTTTCCCTGGAATGCAAAGGTGGCTACCAAAGCCAGAAGAAATGTTGCGAAAAGGACCGTCAGTAACTTCATAGGTTATTATTTTTCTTGTGGTTGAAAGAAAAAATATAGCCTTACAGATCCATTGAACCTGTAAGGCTATTTTATCTCAAAGCAATTTACGGATTATTTCTGTTCTGCAAGATTTTTTACTACTTCCAGACCTTTTATAAATCCTGTATTAATGTGATCTTCCCATTCTTTTTCGGTTTGTACTTCGGTATGAAGCTTTGTTTTACCATCAAAATTAATAAGAATATATTTTTCAAAACATCCGCTCCATTCCATTACTTCTTTACTTTGGGTGTCTTCATTACCGTCTTTATCTACCATCCCCAAATGTTTAAAAATAACCTGGTTGGGTTCATCAAGACTGTCAATAGTAGATACCATCCCTTCTCCCTGGGCATTCACGAAATAAGTTTTCCCACCTATTTTCCAGTCGGATTTCATTACAGATCCGGGACCGAAATATTGGGTCCATTCTGTGTAGGTTTCAGGAGTCCAGAGAATGTCCCAGACTTTCTGCATTGGGGCATTAATTATGGTTTCGTATGATAAGGTTTCCATATCTAAATTTTTTGTGGTTGTTTTTTTGAGTGTAAAATTTGACCAATCTGTCAGATCTTAATCTGCCGCCCTAAAGGGAGGGAATTATTAAGAATTTATAGTTTGGTATTTTAATTTACAGTTGATTTTCTGAGAGATTTTTTACAATTCCCAAAGCGGCAGGAAATTTCTCTTCAAAAAAATCTTTAAATTCTTCCGGAGTCTGAATTTCAATTTTCAGTATCGTCCCTGTGGGGGTTTCCTCTAAAATATATCTTTCTGTGGCTTCACCCCAGTCCTGTTCGGTTTCTACACCTCCATAAATTTCTCCCAGATGCAGAAATTTCATTTCTTTATGGGGTATATTTTTTTCTACCCGGCTGTACATTCCGTTATTATTAGGATCAAAAAATTTTATAATATGTCCTTCTTCAAAACTTCCCTGATAGAAAGAACCCTCGGTAAATGCTGTGGTCCACTGCCTGTAAGTCATATCGCTCCAGAGAACGTCCCATACTTTTTCGGGCTGTGCGTCTATCTGGATCTCGAATGATAATTTTTCCATTGTTTGATATTTAGAGATTAGATGTAAAAGATTAGTCTTTATAGGGTTGCAAAATAGAGGTCGGATTAGAAATTAGAGATGTAAAAATAGCATTGCTTATTGTTGCCTTCATCTTCTAACTTCTAGCTTCCAATTTTCCATTTCACCCTCCAACAAAGTCTCCACCGTTGATATGGATAACTTCTCCTGTAATGTAATTTGCATCTTTAGAGGCAAGAAAAACATAAGCCGGTGCAACTTCTGATGGCTGCCCTGCCCGTTTCAAAGGAGTATCTTTTCCGAATTTGGAAAGATCATCAAAAGTTTCTTTTACCAGAGGTGTCCATATCGGCCCGGGAGCTACTCCGTTCACGAGGATTTTCTTTCCGGCAAGATTGGTTGAAAGCGAGCGGATAAAGGATAGAATAGCTCCTTTTGTTGCTGCATAATCGATCAGATGATCGCTTCCGCGGTATGCTGTAACGGAGGTAGTACAGATGATCCGGCCTCCTTCTCCTATTAAAGGCAGAAAGTTTCTCGTAAAGGAGATCATTGAAAGGATATTGGTATTAAATGTTTCCTGAATCTGCTCATCAGTAATCTTTTCAAGACTGTTTTTTGAGGTATGTATCCCTGCATTATTAACCAGGATATCCAAATTTTTCCACGCTTTTTTTATTTCCTGCACACACTGGGTTCTGAATGTCTTTTTAGTAAGATCGCCTTTGATCAGTATACATTCTCTCCCCTCATTTTCTACGAGTTTTTTTGTTTCTCTGGCATCGTCATCGCTTTCTTTGTAAATAATGGCCACGTCTGCCCCTTCTCTTGCAAAATGAACGGCTACGGACTGTCCTATTCCACTGTCGCCACCTGAAATAACGGCTTTTTTATCAAGGAGCTTACCACTTCCTTTATAATCATTACGGATGATCTCCGGAAAGAGCCCTTCTTTGGGTACTTTCGATTTGGATTGTGACTTGTTCTGTGTTTTCATAAGCAAATCTTTTACCTGAATCACATCAAACAGTAAGCCGAAATCTTAATAACAAAGGGAATAAAACTGTTGAATGATTAAAAAAAAGCAGGTCTGTAAATAAATCTGCTTTTTACCGTTTCCTATTTTAACTGAAGCATATTATGAGTTATAGGCTTCTTCCAGGTCTTTAATGATAATATTCTTCATCTTCATGATCGCCTGAAGAACTTTCTGAGATTTTTCTTTGTCAGGATCATTGACAAGCTCGCTTGCCTTTTCAGGAAATACCTGCCAGCTAAGACCGTATTTGTCTTTGAGCCAGCCGCAGACTTCCTGGCTTCCTCCTTCAGCTGAGAGACTGTTCCAAAAATAATCTGTCTCTTCCTGATCTTTCGTCATGACGACCATGGAAATTCCCTGGTTGAAATCAAACTGATGATCATGGGAGCTGTCCATGCAGAAAAGATTGTAATCATTAATTGAAAAATGGGCATGCATTACATGTTCAGGATCTTCCCCTGATTCTCCTCCATCTTTGTATTTTGAAATATTTCCTATGCTTGAATTGGGAAATGTTCTGGTATAAAATTCCATTGCTTCTACAGATTTTCCATTATTCTCATGCATAAACATCAGAGTGGGAACCAATTTCTGACCACTTGCTTTTTCACCTAAAAACAGTTGCCAGGACACCCCATACTGATCCTGTATCCAACCGTATTTTTTACTCCAGGGATAAGAATCGAGGGCCATGAGAGCTTTCCCGCCCTCTTGAAGTTGATCCCAATATTTCTGAACCTCATCTTCAGTATCACAGATCACCATGAATGAAACTGAAGGGTTTTTATCCTGCTCCGGGCCATTCAGAAGCATGATCTTCTGTCCGAAAAGTTCAATATTAATCACTACCTGATTATCAACAGTGACTTTTCCATCAAATATATTGCAGTAAAAATCTGCAGATTTTCTGGCATCTCCATTGTGTAGAATGCAAGGGAAAATATTGTTATTCATAACTTAAGATTTTGATTGGTTTAATTTTAAATATCAGCCTTTAAGTAAACCGCTATGAATGGTAAGCGTCTTCAAGATCTTTTATGATGATCTTATTCATTTTCATCATTGCCTGTACCGTTTTCTGAGCTTTTGACTGGTCCGGATCATTCATGAGCTGAATTAATCTTTTCGGAACAATCTGCCAGCTTAAACCGTATTTATCTTTCAGCCAGCCACACATACTTTCTCTTCCTCCATCTGAAATCAGGGTATTCCAAAGGTAATCGGTCTTTTCCTGGTCATCCGTCATGATGACGATAGAAAATCCTTCATTGAAATCAAACGGATGGTCATAAGAGTTATCCATACAGAAGAAGCTGTAGCCATCTATGGTAAAATGAGCATGCTGTATGTTTTCCGCCGGCTCGGATATAGGATGACCTTCTCCGCCTTCACCATATTTAAGAATATTTCCTATGCTTGAATTCGGAAAGGTTCTGGTATAAAATTCCATTGCTTCCATCGCTTTTCCATTATTCTGATGGATAAACATGAGGGTAGGAACAATTTTCTGCGATTCCGGCTTATCACCTAAAAACAGCTGCCAGGTAACACCATATTTGTCCTGCACCCAGCCATATTTTTTACTCCATGAGTAAGAATCCAGAGCCATCAGGGCAATTCCTCCTTGCATCAGTTGATCCCAATACTGCTGTACTTCTTGTTCTGTTTTGCAGATAACCATAAAGGAAACCGACGCATTTTTTTTAAAATGAGGACCTCCATTCAGCAGCATCAGCTTTTGCCCGAACAAATCAATATTCATAACAACAGGAGTGTCTGCCGTGATCTTTCCGCCAAAGACCTGACAATAGAATTCTGCTGCCTCTTTTGACTCTTCATCAAACCACAGGCATGGAAAAATATCATTATTCATAATTTTAAATTTTAAGGTTGAAAATAGAATTTCCATTGGTCACTTCATGAAGATTGCCAATGATCAAAGTATTTTGATAATGCTGATTTTAGTTTTTAAAAGAAACCTGATGTTCTTCCATATGATTTTTGAGTCTTTCCATAGCATTCCTCCCGAAACCATGAAGCCTCATAATCTCTTCCTCGGAATAGCCTGAAAGTTTTTCAAGAGAGTCTATTTTTTCTTTCTCCAAAGCTCTTCTTGCCGGCACCGCAATGATGCCATAAAGAAAATTATTATTTTTAACAACATGATGAACAGCACAAATGGAGCTTAAACATTTGGCCATTATGACCAGATTTATCATGACTGTAAATGAGTTTTTTAGTGGTTTTCAACGTATTTGTGAAAATTGTTGAGAATGGCATACCAGCCTTCCCGCTGCATTTCCACGGAATTTTGTTTTTCAGGATCGAAAATTTCTGTAACCTTGGTGGTATTGTTGTCTATTTTATCAAAAATGACTTCTACCTTCCGGCCATCTTCCAGGTGGTATCTGATTCTGGCATTGGGAACAATTTCATCATAGATCCCTTCAAAATCAAACCCAAAGCTTTTATCTTTAGCTTCCATTCTGGTTTTCAATTTCCCTCCTACTCTCAGATCATTTTCTGCACTGGAACACTGCCAGCTTTCATGGGCAAAATTCCACTTTGTGATATGCTGCGGTTCGTTAAAGTAATTCCAAACCTTTTCTACAGGAGCTAAAATCGTAATATCAATTGTAATCGGGTCCATAGTTTTATTCTTTTAATATTTAAGTAAAAAAGGCAGCCCGGGTCGAACTGCCCTTGATAATTTTAGTTAAATATAAGATTATTTTGCAGATTCTTCGTTATAGTTCACCATCCAATGAACGCCATATTTGTCCTGGAAGCTTCCGAAATAATCTCCCCAAAACTGGTCTTCAATAGGCATTTCTATGTTTCCACCTTCAGAAAGTCCTTTGAAAAGCCGGTCAGCTTCTTCTTTTGATTCAGGAAAAATGGAAACATAGTTGTTATTTCCTACAGTAAGATTCTGCCCAAAACTGGGAACAATATCTGAAGCCATCAAAAGATCATTCCCAATGGGAAGTGCAACGTGCATCACTCTGTTTTTTTCTTCGTCTGATAAGTTTTCAGTACCGGGAGCATTCCCCATTTTATGAATTTCGCCACGGAATTCTCCCCCGAAAACAGATTTGTAAAAATTGAAAGCCTCTTCAGCTTTTCCGTCAAAATTTAGATAAGGATTTAATTTAGCCATGATTTCTGGTTTTTAAATTATTATTGTTTTAAATTATGGAATTGAACCATTAAGCTTGATTTAAGCTATTAAGGAATATTAAGAAGTGACCCTTAAATTAAATAATATGATTGATTTTATTAAAAGTAAATCTTAATGGGTTAAAAATTTGACCACTTGATTTGCTGTCATGTCTATTAATTGATGGTCTGTGTTTCCTTCGAAGTCTGCCATCATATACGAACCATGACCTGCCGGAAGGATCATAAGTTGGGCGTTCGGGACCAGGCGCCACATTTCTACCACATGTTCAGGCTTCATGACATCTTTATCGCCACTAATGAATAATACGGGTACCTCTATTGAAGTAAGAATTTTTTCATCCCAGTCCTGAAAAGTCTGCATTCTTTTACTGTCTTTATCAAAAAGGTTTTCAAGCTTTGAAAAATCAGGATTCAGGCTAAGAAAATTGGTCTTAAGTGTTTCAGGCATTGAATCTAAGGTTGCTTCTGCCATACTCTCGAAAAACCCGTCCATCATTCCGCTTTTTTTGTAAAAAGATGATGCAATAATCAGTTTTTCTGTTATTTGGGGATAAAGATGTGCCATCTGCATTACGGTATTTCCTCCGTTGCTGAATCCCCAAAATGAAGCTCTTTCAATACTAAGTTCCTTCAAAAGAGCAGCTACATCATGAGCATCCTGTTCAAAGGTTTCAGGAATATCACGATGATCGGTCAAGCCGTGATTCTGCAGATCAATACCTATCAATTGAAACCGGCCTTCCAGGCGGGAAATTACTTCTTTAAAATCAAACAGAATCGAGGAACCACCACCATGGATGAGGACTAAAGGTTTTCCGGAACCGTAGATCTCATAATACATGCGAATCCCGTTGACATTTTTATAGCCTTTTTCTTTGGGTTTCATTTCTTAATATTTTAAAGTCTCATCTACGTCATACTTCATTCCCGGATAATTCAGTATCCTTCTCATAAGTCCTATCTGGCCGCATAAATAGTCTTCACGGCCGATGCACATTCCAGCAAAATTAAGTTTGGTCTCACGCACAAATGGAATATTCATCCCAATCTCAAACATTTCGTCCAGTTCTTCGTCGGTGACATCCAAAAGTTTCTGATAAACCTTTGGGGAAATATCATGAAAATTTTTCTCCAGTTCATCTAAACCCGGATAAGTGTATGTTTCATCCAACGCTTTTCCCTGAAAGAAAAGATCGCTGTGAGGGTCTTCATCTCTGAGTCCTAAAACCCAACCTAAACCGTAACGCATATTGACAAAGTTTCCTGCCATCCACACAATATGATTGGTTTTTCCTTCAATTCTCTTCAATGCATCTTCTTCCGAAATGCCATCCAAAACATTGAGAAAGTTTTGAGAATGCATTCTGTAAGCCGGAATAATGATCTCTATTTTTTTTGATTTTGGGGTGTCCATTTTATAGTTTTTAGCGATTGTATATTTTGTATTCTGTTGATGGTTGGCTTTTATGTGTCAGGTACTCTCTGAAAATAACTTTGATAATGTGTGTTTATTTAACCACAAATTGTACAGATTGACACAGATGCTTATGCTTAAGGTTCTTTTTACCGTGAATTTTTCTTGCTTGAAAAATTTCAATAATCTTATTTTATGGCTCCGGGTTTCCCTAGAATTCTTCTGAGATAGCCTAGCTGTCCGCCATGATAGAGCTCGTGCAGACAAAAGATTGCAATATCATTAATTATTTTCGGATCAAAACTTTCAACCGTGATCAGTTTTGCCTCCAGTTTATCCTGAGACTGTTGCAGATAGGATTTTAATTCTTCAAAATCAACCAGCTCATCTTTTCTTTCAAGTGGAAGCTCTCCTCTGTTATAGCATGAAAATTTTTCGTTATCCCAGACAGATTCTTCACCGAGAATATTCAGGAATGCATTTCTTATATAAATCAGATGTCCTAAGATCCAGTTCATACAGTTTGCATCACCATTTGGGAAAATCATAGATTCTTCCTGGGTAATACCTTCGATATTCATTGAAATAATTTTATAGCTGCTGAATACCTGAACTTTTACGATTTCTATATCGTTTGACTTTGTTTCCATAGCTTAGGCTGTTTAGTGTTTTAATCTTTGGTAGCTTTGCTATTTTCACAGATAGCATTGCAGGTTATTTTTACCGAAGATTATAGGAATGGGCAGAGATTTCGATTGTGAAAATTCTGTCTGAATTGTGAGGGTATGATTTAAAATTTATTCTGCCGGGAGCTGGGAAAGATCGGCAAACGTTACATTCCAGCCATGTCCGTCAATATCCCAGAAAGAATTCTGATACATCCATCCATAATCCTGTGGCTCCTCATGTTGTGAAGCTCCATTTTGCAGGGCAGTATTTACAACATGATCCACTTCATCACGGCTGTTCAGGCCAATAGCAACAAGAACCTGAGTGGTATCGCCTTTCGGAACGGGTCTTTCGGAAAAAGTCTGGAAATATTCTTCAGTCAGGAACATTACGTAAATGTCTTCTTTCATTACGACACAGGTCGCTTTGTCATCTGAAAACTGCTCATTGATGGAAAAACCGAGCTTGGTCCAGAATTCTTTTGTTTTCTTTACGTCTTTAACCGGAAGGTTGACATAGATCTGATTGATTTTCATATTGTCTTATTTTTGATGTTAAACTTTTAACCAAAATTACCAAGCCTCCATGAAAATCAACTTGCCATAGGACAAGATTTAATTTTTCTTTGAATGGGAAACTATTTCTTTGCGGATACGGCTTAAAGAAGTGTCTGTAATACCAAGATAGGACGCAATCTGCTTAAGGGGAGCAAACTGTACAACCTGTGGTTTCTGTTCTAAAAGGTTAAGGTAACGTCTGGTAGCGGATAGGGTAAACATTTCGACGGAACGCTGCTTATAAGAAAAAAGCTCTTTTGACATCCATGCTCTGCCCCATTCCCGGAGGTTGGGTATTTTATGGAAAAGTTCCTGAAAGGTCTCAAAATCAAATTTCCGGCATTCGCAGTCTGTAATGCAGACGATATTTTCCTGGGAAGGAATTCTCTGAAACAGTGACAAGACCTCGATAATGATCTCATTATCTGCAAAAAAATGAGTCGTTACTTCATTTCCGCTAAAATCATTGACGTAAGAGCGGGCTAGTCCTTTCTCTAAAATATAGTATTCATTAGCCGTTTTTCCCTCCTCAAGAATAATATCTCCTTTTTGGAATGATACTTTCTCATGGGCCTGAAATATTTCATCCAGTTCTTCCTGGAGAAAAAAAGGGAAATCATAGCATATTTCTAAAGCTTTGCAGATCATTGAGCTGGTGTTTTTAAAGCTTTAAAAATATAATTTTTAATTGAATGAAGATTGAAAAAAATTAAACAAATTAATAAAAAACGTTAAAAAGCTACATATAATTACAATACTGTCAATTGCTTTTGCTCTTTCTAAACAATTAAACAAATCTTATCTTACCATCAATTCTATGAATATCTCCTTTCCCAAAGGAGGATAATTGCGGTACGTTCACTCACAATCTGAAAAGCCTAGGTATGATTTCTATTTAAATAAGATTAAAATAAAGAAAGCTGAATAGGTTTTGGGGGTTTAGGAGGTTCTGCATCACCAAAAACTGTTTTTCCTCCGAAGCGCCATGAATTCTGTCTTTCTTCTTCAATGACTTGTTGAATATCGAAATTTGGAGTAAAATCTTTTTCAGTGGCCGATACAATCCGGTGCAGTTTATTTAAAGTATTCAGCTTGTCAGAATTCCCGAGTTTCGATTTTTCAATTCCTTGTCTAAGGATGCTGATGCTTTCATCATAAGTAATGGTGGGAACCGGAAAAGGATGGCCGTCTTTTCCGCCATGAGCAAAGGAAAATCTTGCAGGATCGGCAAACCGTGATGGTGCCCCATGAATGACCTCACTGACCAATGCTAACGACTGCATGGTTCTTGGACCTACACCTTCAAGCATTAAAAGGTCTTCAAAATTCTGAGGCTGCTGTTCACGGGTAATATATAAAAGTGCTCCAAGACGTTTTAAATCAACATCTGATGCCTGAACATCATGATGGGCAGGAAGAATCAACCTCGAAAAATCTTTCATCACATCAATGGAATCGGTATGAGAAATATCTAAAATTCCCTTCCGGTTTCCTGAAGCCTCCGCATCAGTAAGATTGAGGATCTTTCCTCTTGAAATACCATTAATTCCGGTATGAGGTTCTTCTACGAATGATTTAATATTTCCTGAATGCCAGTGGTAGCGTCTTGCTGTACCATCTGACTCATGCATTCCCTGCTGTACTACGCTCCAGCTTCCGTTATCCGCCACAATAAAGTTATGCAGATAAAGCTGATAACCATCCTGAATAGCAGTATTATCCACCTTTGCAGAAAGTTTGCTGGCTCTTACCAGTTCATGTCCGTTTAAACCTGTTTTATCAGCAATTTGTATGAGCTCTGACGGAGTTTCTCTCGAGAATTTCCCTTTTCCACCACAGATATAAAGTCCTAATGTCTGTGAGTGGGGATTGATAGAACGTTTCAAAGCGCCCATCACGGAAGTTGTAATTCCTGAAGAATGCCAATCCATTCCCATTACTGCACCAAAACTCTGAAACCAGAATGGATCTGCAAGCCTCCGCAGCACTTCATCTTTCCCGTAATCCATTAAGATCACTTCTATAATGGAAAGCCCAAGTGCGGACATACGCTCATACAGCCACGGCGGTACTTTTCCGTAGTGTAAAGGTAAATCTGCAGTTCCTGAACGTTTCATTGTATTGTAAAGTGTAAAGATAGTTATTATACGATTTCTTTTTAATGATTTGAATCATCAGTTCGCTATTATAAGTTGTAGTTAAGGCCTTTTTATAACTGTTTTTTATGTGATCTGTTTACATTGAATGAAATTAATGAATAGAGAAAAATTCAAGGTCTCTGTGTTTTTCTTCAGCATATTTCTCATTGAAAGTAATGGTGTTTCCGAATGGATCATTTACGGTGAAAGATACGGCATAATAAAATGTTTTCTCCAGTCCCGGACGGTTGTATTTATATTTCCTATCAAGCAATTCTCTGCGGTATTCCGGAATTCCCTCTCCCCAGATCATGATTCTGGTTCCGGGTGTTCCGTCTCCGTGATGCTCACTTAAATGAAAAACTATATTCCCTTTTTTGACTTCCATGTAAACGGGCGTATTTTCTTCAAAATAATGTTCCCATACTGTTTCAAACCCCAGCCAATCCACATAAAACTCTATGGCTTTTTGATAGTCAAAGATTCTGAGAATAGGAATAATCTGTGTTGCTTTCATAAGTAAGATTTTATTAAAATGTCTCTGTTGATAACAAGCTACTGATGCGAAAGTATATTGATTAAGTTTCCCAACGGATCTTTTACAAAAAACCTTCGTACTCCCCAGTCTTCATCAGTAATTTCGTAAGTTATTTCAAAGCCTGCCTGCTGTATTTTTTCATAAACTTCGTCTACATGATCTACTTCTATTGACAACAAAGGAACTTCAGTATCATTTCCACCCTGAGTGGCAAAACTTACCTGAACCTTTGTTTCTTCATGATTACCGAAAGTCTTGATCCAACCGTGGTCCATCAGGATTTCAAGGCCCAGAATATCTTTATAAAAATGATCTGCATCAGCTAAATGATCTGTTTTTATGTTGGCTACAATTCTTTTTACCATGATCAATGTTTTAAAGATTAATAATGCCGAAAAAGCCCTGCAAAAACATAGCGTCCGCAAGGCTTTTTGCAAAAAATCATTGTATTCTTATTTGTTCAGTGAATCAATTGCTGCGCTGTAATTAGGTTCGGTCGTAATTTCGGGAACTTGCTCTGTATACACTACTTTATTGTTTTCATCTGTAACAATTACGGCACGGCTTAGCAGTCCTTTCATAGGTGAATCCGTAATAGTCACTTCGTAATCATCTCCAAAGCTGCTTCTGAAATCTGAAAGTGTCTCTACATTGTTTAAACCTTCAGCTGCACAGAATCTCCCCAATGCAAAAGGAAGGTCTTTGGAAACATTAATCACTACCGTGTTATCAAGTTTTGAAGCTTCTTCATTAAATTTTCTTGCAGAAGCAGCACAAATGCCTGTATCAATACTCGGGAAGATATTGAATACCTTTTTCTTTCCTTCAAAATCTGAAAGAAGTTTCACGTTCAGACCGGAGTCTACCAATGCAAAATCTCTTACAGTTGTTCCTACTGACGGAAGGGTTCCTATTGTATTTACTTCGTTTCCTTTAAGGGTGATCGTTGACATAATTTTATTTTTTTAGTTTTTCAAATTTACTTAAAATAGAAAGTTTTTGAGATCAAATAAAGGTTAAATAATTCTTAAAGTGAAAATAAAAATACTTATCTACCTGTAGTGATTTTTTAGTTAGATTTTCATACCGCAACAAACGGAACCCCGCCTACGAGTAATGTATCTTACAATACTGCTAACGGAAAATTCACAATCAATGTTTATGGTGTAACAACGGGCAACGGTGGATCTTTCTATCAAGTTTGATGACGGACCAGAGCCTGATGACTTGGGAGATAATCTGAATGACGGTTCATTTGATGTTAATGAATCTTCAATTAATTTTCCAAACGTTAATTCTACTCCTAAAAACTATAAGGTTGAATTCATCCTCAATTTTGATGGTACCGGAACTTATACCATCACACAAATATAAACTTAAGAGGCATCAGCCTCTTTTTTTATGCAAAACACTTCATAAAAGAATCATATTTAGTAAATTTGTGAGTCTTAAAAAATCAAATAATAAATAACAGTATAATGTCAGACAAATCAAAAATCTATTACACCCTTACGGATGAGGCTCCAATGTTGGCAACACACTCGTTTTTACCTATTGTAAAAGCTTTTACAAAATCAGCAAACATTGAGATTGCCGTTCCGGATATTTCTTTGGCAGGAAGAATTCTAGCTAACTTCCCTGAGTTTTTGAAAGATGACCAGAAGATAGGTGATGCCCTGGCTCAATTAGGTCAATTGGCAACTCAACCTGATGCGAACATTATCAAATTACCCAATATCTCAGCTTCTGCACCTCAATTAGATGCTGCAATCGCAGAACTACAGTCTAAAGGTTTCGCAATTCCTAATTATCCTGCAGAACCTAAGAATGATGAAGAAAAAGCAATCAAAGCTAAATATGCCAAAGTTTTGGGAAGTGCAGTGAATCCTGTACTTAGAGAAGGAAATTCTGACAGACGTGCTCCAAAAGCAGTTAAAAATTACGCAAAAGCAAACCCTCACAGAATGGGTGACTGGGCTTCTGACAGCAAAACCGATGTTGCCCACATGGACAACGGAGATTTCTACGGAACTGAAACGTCTACCACTCTTGAGAATGCTGCACAATATAAAATCGTTTTCAAAGGGGATGATGGCGCTGAAACTTTATTGAAAGATTTCGCAGGTCTTCAGGCCGGAGAAGTGATTGATTCTTCTGTAATGAATTTAAATGCATTGAAAGCATTTGTTCAACAGGCTATCGATGAGGCTAAAAGCAGAAACGTACTTCTTTCTGCCCACCTGAAAGCTACAATGATGAAGATCTCTGACCCAATTATTTTCGGGGCTATTGTAGAGACTTTCTTTAAAGATGTATTTTCAAAATATGCTGACACATTCAAATCTTTAGACGTTAATTCAAATAACGGTCTTGCTGATCTTTTTGATAAGATTAAAGGGAATGCTCAGGAAGCGGAGATCAAAGCTGATATTGAAACTGCTCTGGCAAACGGACCAAGAGTAGCGATGGTAAATTCTGACAAAGGAATTACCAACTTCCACGTTCCTTCTGACATTATCGTTGATGCATCTATGGCTGCCCTTGTAAGAGGCGGAGGTAAAATGTGGAACAAAGAAGGAAAAGAAGAAGATACGGTATGTATTATTCCTGACCGTTCTTATGCAGGTTTCTACCAGTCTGTTATTGATGATATGAAAGCTCACGGAAAATTAGATCCTACAACAATGGGTTCTGTTCCGAATGTAGGTTTAATGGCTCAAAAAGCTGAAGAATATGGATCTCACGACAAAACTTTCCAGGCATCAGCTGATGGAACCATTGAAGTTCAGGACGAAAACGGAAATATTCTTCTTTCTCAAAAAGTTGAAACAGGAGATATTTTCAGAATGTGCCAGACTAAAGATGCCCCTATCCAGGACTGGGTAAAATTAGCGGTAAACAGAGCAAGGCTTTCTGATACACCGGCTATTTTCTGGTTAGACAAAGGAAGAGCTCACGATAGAGAAATGATCAAAAAGGTTGAAAAATATCTTGCAGATCACGATACAAACGGTCTTGACATTAAAATTCTTGATGTAAAGGACGCCATGACTGAAACGCTGAAAAGAGCCAGAGAAGGAAAAGATACGATCTCTGTTTCAGGAAACGTATTGAGAGATTATTTGACAGATCTTTTTCCAATCCTTGAATTAGGAACTTCTGCAAAAATGCTTTCTATTGTTCCATTAATGAACGGAGGAGGTTTATTTGAAACAGGTGCAGGAGGTTCTGCTCCAAAACACGTTGAACAGTTCCTGGAAGAAGGTTACTTAAGATGGGATTCTCTTGGTGAATTCTTAGCACTTCAGGCTTCTTTAGAACATTTAGCTCAGACTCAGGGAAATACTAAAGCTCAGGTTTTAGCTGATGCACTGGACGAAGCAAATGCTAAATTCTTAGCTACTGATAAATCTCCTGCAAGAAAAGTGGGGCAAATTGATAACAGAGGTTCTCACTTCTATTTAGCAATGTATTGGGCTGAAGCTTTGGCTAACCAGACTGCAGATGCTGAATTAGCCGCTCGTTTTGCCCCGGTTGCTCAAGACCTGCAGGAAAGCGAAGCTGTAATTAATGAAGAATTAATTAGTGCTCAGGGTAAACCTCAAAACATTGAAGGTTACTACAAAACAGATACGTATAAAACGTATGCTGCGATGAGACCAAGCACTGTTTTAAATGAAATTATTGACGGAATTTAATTTCCCATTTTAATATCAATCAAAAGCTCCTTTTTATAAGGGGCTTTTTTGTTTACCATTACTGTCATCTTAATTCCACTAAGAATAAAAATCCAAAACACTGCTATAGTTAGACTTTAAATAAACTATCCGTTTTTTCATTATACGAAACATCCTACCCTTTCACAATTACTCTCCTATGCTCCCTGCCCCAGTTGATCATTTCAGTAATTATATTTCCAAATGTTCTGCAGTATTCGGTAGGCTCATATTCTATCAAAACCGGAGTTTCAGGATATACATTTCTTTTTACCAGCTTATTCAGCTCCATATCTTTTAGTTCCTTTGAAAGCATCCTTGTGGTAATTCCCGGGATACTCCGCTCAATTTCACGGAAACGTCTGTTGCCGTTACAGATTGAATTGATGACAGGAATTCTCCACTTTCCTCCAATAAAATAGAGAGTGTCCTGCAGGGCTCTTAATTCTTCGGTCTGGTCTCTTTCCATAGCTGCAAAGTTAAATGATATCATTGATGATAGTGGTATACTCTGTTATACTGATTACAAAAGTATACCAAATTGAAATAACTTTGTCAAAAATTTTAAGAAATGAAAAAATTCAGTAACAAACTAGCCATTGTAACAGGCGGTAACAGTGGAATAGGATATGCAACAGCAAAAGAGCTTATTGCAGAAGGAGCTCAGGTAATTATTACAGGTAGAAGAAGCAAAGCAGTGGAAAAAGCAGCTAACGAGCTCGGCGCAATTCCGTTTGTGGCAGATCAGGGAAAGCTTGAAGACATAAACAATTTAACAGCAGAAGTTGAAAACCGATTCGGAAAAGTTGATATTTTATTCATTAATGCCGGAATTACCGGAACTTTAGGTTCCATTGAAGATATGAGTCCTGAAAATTTCGATAATGTAATGAATATTAATTTCAGGGGAACATATTTTACCTTGAGCAAATTCATACCGCTATTGAATGACGAAGCATCTGTGGTATTTTTATCTTCCAACGTTGCTACAACCTACAAACCAAACAGCTCAGTATATCAGGCAAGTAAAGCAGCACTTAATTCAATTGCAAAAACTGCAGCAGCAGAATTGGCTCCGAGAAAAATCAGAGTGAATATACTAAGTCCTGGACCTACAAAAACAGAAATTATGACAAAAGCTGGTTTGGACGAAGCTACTTTAAGCAGCCTTGATGAATGGCTGACCGACTTAATTCCACTTAAGAAAATGGGAACTGCCCAAGATATAGCAAAACTTGTAGTTTATTTGTCAGATCACAATGTTGCCAGCTTTATGACTGGTACTGAAATTATTGTAGACGGAGGAATGGTATTGTAAGATGGAAGACGGGAGATGGAAATCATTAAACTTCGTAAATAAATTATTTTTTCAGAAAGATATAAATTAGTTCCATCTCCCATTTTCATTTTCTAAATCCGTTGCTAAACTTACCTCCTATTTTTCCACCTTCACCCCCTACTTTGTCCGCTTCACCCTTCTTTATATTTCAAAACAAGGTTCATCATTCTACTTTTGACCCATAAAAATAATATAATATGGACTCAGTAAAGAAAAAAATAACAGTCAAGCCCATTGCCATTATATTTTTGGTGGTTTTGAGCCTTTTTGCCGTCTTTCAGTTTTTCAACAAACCCCTGGAAGGAAAACCTGTCGTAAAAAAAATTGAAGCCCCCCGTGAAGTGCTTGCCATCTTGGAAAACTCTTGCTTTAACTGTCATTCCAATGAACAGAATTTAAAATGGTATGACAAGATCGCCCCCATTTCCTGGGCGGTAAACAAAGATATAGCAAGAGCTAAAGAAGTTTTAAACTTTTCAGAATGGAACTATTCTGCAGCTGAGCATCAGGGGAAAATGTATGCTATTTTAAACATGATGCAAAGCGGAAAAATGCCGTTGCATGAGTATACCCTGCTGCATCCGTCAGCAAAAATCAATGCAAAAGATATTGAAACAATTAAAAAATATACGCTTTCATTATCAGGCGTAGCTTCAGGTAAAAAAGAAGTAAAGAATGCACAGCAGAATATAGAAATCATCCACAGCAACCCGCCTTCCTCAAAATTCCCTGTCTCTCCCAACGGAATTACATATAATGATGATTTTAAAAACTGGAAGGTCATCAGCATGAGTACGCTTTTCGATCACTCCATCAGGGTCATTTATGGAAATGACATTGCAGTGAAAGCGGTTGAAACAGAGAATTTTCATCCATGGCCGGACGGCAGTGTCATTGTAAAATCCGTTTGGAAACAACAGAAACTTCCGTATGGTGAAGTGAGAGCCGGAGACTTCATCAATGCTCAGTTTATGGTCAAGGATGCAAAAAAATATACAGATACCGAAGGTTGGGGATTTGCAAAATTTTCAGGAAATGACCTTCATCCGACAGGAAAAACAGCATCATTTGCCAAAGAGTCATGCATTGCCTGTCACCGTCAGCTCGCTGAAAAAACAGGATATTTATTTGATGTTCCTATGAAAATCAATACCGAAAGACTAATCAAAAACCTTGAGAAATAATGAAAAAGCTACTATTTATCATGCTATCGATCTGTGCACTATTTACCGCCTGTAAAATAGATGAGCCGGATAAAGATTTGAAACGTATTGTTTTTGATCCGGGAGATCTAAAGTTTATTTCCACATCATTAAATACCCAAAAAGAGACCTCATCCGCATTATATGGAAATTCAGAAGCCTTATCCTCTTTATCCAGTGAAAATCATCAGCTAAAAAATGGTTCGAGGCTAAAACTGGTCACCTGGAAATACCATGACAATCCACAATATATCGGAGGAACAATCACAGGCGAATTAGTAAGCATCGAAACCGTTCAGTCAGATGCAGAAAAAGTTTCCTATCAGATTCAAAATATTGCAGAAGGCGAAAATATTCAGCCCGATAAAGAAGAACGGATACGGTATATGATGAGCTATGAGCCGGTGAAAAGACCTTAAAAAATATACTAAAGCTGAAATTTCAGCTTTAGTATATTTTTTGTGAATAGTGAATTTTGCTGACGCAAAGTCAATGGTCAATTGGCACGTAAAAAAATTCACGAGCGAAGCGGATTGACATTTCACTATTGACAATTCATCTACTTTTCTTCACACTTTTTTCCAATAAAAAAACTTAATTTCACCCATTTAAACCCAATGCTCCCATGCATCAGCAAAAAATAAAAATTTCACCAGCCGTCATATGGATCAGTTCCCTGTTTCTGGGAGTTCTGTCGTCTGTTCCTCAATTGGCTTCCCATGAATTCAACTGGAAAGAAGCAATTGTCAATTCAGCGATAACAGCAGCATTTTCGGTTATTATGTGGTATATTAATATTTATATGCTGAACCGGGGTGCAGACAAAAGGCGACAGCATATTTCTTATTCAAGATTAATGACGGTACTAGCATTCGGAATGATCATCATGTTCGGCCTGGCGTGGATACAGCAGTTGATTTTATCCCATATCAATTTCGGACCGGCGATGCTGATGGTAGAAGTGAGGGGAATCCTGATCAACCTGGTTTGTTATATGTTTCTTACCTTACTTCAAAATAATTATGCAGGACAACAGGTACAGCTGGAACTTGAAAAAGTGAAAAGTGATAATTTAGGAGCACAATATGAGCTGCTGAAACAACAGGTTAATCCCCACTTCCTTTTCAACAGCCTGAATACTTTAAAATCAATGGCAGAAACCAATGATTCTGAAACTGTAGATTTCGTTATTAAGCTATCTGATTTTTATAGGTTTACCCTTGAAAGCAGGAAGTTAGATCTGATCTCCGTACAGGAGGAAATGAAGATCATTGAAGCTTACCTTTTTCTTCAGAAAGCACGTTTTGGAGACGGTATTACCTTCAGTAACGGGCTTAAACAGGAAGATCTCAAATCTCTTATTCCTCCATTTACCATGCAGCTCCTGGTTGAAAACTGCATCAAACACAATATTGTATCACAGAGTAAACCGTTGCATATTAAAATCTACAGCTCGGAAGACGGGATCATTATAGAAAACCCTTTTCAGCTAAAAATGACTTCGGAAGAATCTCTCGGTGTAGGGCTTGACAATATTAAAATGCGTTACCAGCACCTGCTGGAAAAGGAAATCGAGATTCATTCAGACGAAAAAAACTTTAAAATAAAACTTCCACTAATCCATGAATATCATCATCATTGAAGACGAATTCAGAGCGGCAAAATCCCTCCAAAATCTTTTATCAGACCTAAGACCGGAATCTAAAATCCTTGCGGTATATGACAGTATTGAAGCCAGTGTTGAGGGATTGTCAAAAGAGATTAAACCGGATCTTATCTTTATGGATATCCAGCTGTCTGACGGGCTTTCATTTGAGATCTTTAAAACTGTGGATATCAGTTGTCCTGTGATCTTCTGTACAGCATTTGACCAATATATGCTTGATGCTTTCAAAAGTAAAGGGGTAGATTATGTTTTGAAACCTTTTTCCAAAGAGGACATTGCTGAAGCCCTGAGAAAGGTAGACGAGCTGAAAAAATTCTTCCGGAAAAATGAGCTTCCAGATATTGAATCTATTTTACAGAAGATCAGCCAGCCTGTAGGGAAAAGCAATTTCCTGGTTTTTAAGAATCAAAAATACACTACGATTCAGACTGAAAGTATTGCCTATTTCTATATCCATAATGAAATTACTCACCTGGTAACATTTGACAAGGAACAATTCCAGCTGTCGCAACCGCTCGGACAGGTGGCGGAACAGGTTTCAGGAAAACAGTTTTTTAGAATCAACCGTCAGTATCTTGTCAATTTTAAAGCAATAAAGGAGATGGAACATTATTTTCAGCGTAAAATATTGGTTAAACTGATTATTGAAACTCCTGAAAAACTATTGATCAATAAGGAGAAAACGCATAGTTTTTTCACCTGGCTGGAAGATCGCTGATTCCATTTAAAATTTACAGCTAAATATTTTCCGGGTTCACCGTTCAATTTGTCCGGCTGAGCCTTTTTTATATTCTTTAGCGCCTGAAAGAGGTCTACTTTTGAATCAAATTAAAAACAATGATTCTAAGAAATCTTTTTGCAGTAGGTGCTTTCACCGCTTTTTTATTCGCTGGTTCTGCATTTTTGCATGAAAACCAAATTACGAAAATCTCCACTGATGTTTCATCTGGAAACAATAGTTTTGCAGTTTTGGAACTTTTCACTTCGGAAGGCTGCTCAAGCTGTCCTCCCGCCGATGAACTGATGGGGCAATTGGAAGAAAAATATAAAGATCAGCCGGTCTATATCCTCTCCTATCATGTAGATTACTGGAACCGTCTTGGATGGAAAGACCGTTTCAGCAGTGCTGAAAATTCCCAGCGTCAGCAGCTATACAGCCGTATGCTTCGGTCACAAACCTATACTCCACAGCTGGTTGTTAATGGAACAACGGAATTCGTAGGTTCAGATAGAAAGGCAACAGAAAATGCCATTGAAAGTGTATTGCTTGATTCTAAGAATACCGACATCAATCTGTCGGCCACAGTTTCTCAAAAAACAATCTCCGTTATTTATAAAGCAGCTGAAGCTGATCCTCAAAGCAAACTTCTGATCAGCCTGGTTGAAAATAAATCCTCCACTCAGGTTTCGGGAGGCGAAAATGAAGGACATTACTTAAAACATTATCAGATTGTTCATAAACAGGAACAAATTCCATTGAAAGATCATCCTGAAGGAACTACAGATTTTAAACTTCCAGAAAATTTCTCTATAAAAAACTGGGAAATCATCGCTTTTATTCAAAATATAAAAACGGGAAAAATATCGGGTGCTGCAAAGACAGAAATCCAGTAAAAACCTTACAAAAGTAAATTATACAAAAAAATTAGTGTCACTGCGATCTAAAATTAAAATTCTATAAACTTAAAATAATAAAAACAATGAAAACAAAAACAACAAAAATCATCTATTGGTCAGGAGCTATCTTTATGTCACTCTGGTTTGGAGCAAGCGGCTTCTTTGAACTCACCAAAAACCCGTTGGTCTGGACAATCACGCAGCAACTTGGCTATCCTCCACACTTCATTTACCTGTTGGGAGTTTTCAAATTAAGCGGAATTATAGTCCTTCTTCTTCCGAATCGCTTATTAAGACTGAAAGAATGGGTATTTGCAGGAATGTTTTTTGACATTATCTTCGCTTTCTTTTCAAAAATTGCAGTGCTTGGCTTTGCGGCAACTATAGACGCAGTAATTGCTTTTGCCGTACTTTCTGTGACGTACATTATGTTTAGAAAACTATATTCTTCTGAACTTGTATTCGGGGAAGCTTAGCAGCAGAAAATAACAGTCTTTAAAGTTCTGGTTTCAAATACCAGGCAGACAATTTTACATTTACCAATAATAAATCCTCTCGTTTTCGGGAGGATTTATCTTTTAAACTATGTCGTAGAAAATTTAAGTTTATAAATTAGATCCTTAATAATCAATTTTAAATCAATACTACCATCAACTCATAAAAATCTCCGGAACCCATCTGAATCCTGCAGATTCTTTTTTGGTAAAACCCAATCCGGGCCATGGCAGATGATAGGCAAAAGCTTTGGTTTTTGTTTCTGCCAGTTGCTGTAAGAGTTTTTTACGGGATTCCGTAGCAATATCCAAATCGGTATCCCCGGAAAATCCCCATTCAGGATGGGGGAAAAGAATGACATCAGAATGAATAAGATCCGCAATATACATGAGCTTCTCGCTACCGGAAGAAATGGTCATAACTGTAAGCCCAGGCGTGTGTCCCGGGGCCAGCTGAAAACTGAAATGATCATACAAAGTATTTTTCAAATCATAAAACTTTAGCTTAGGACGGATTGTTTTCAGGATATTCTGAATAGGCGGAATAATCTGGTTAAGAAATTCCGGCTGGGTTTTCAGATAGCTGTTTTTAAAATCTTTAATGGAAGCCTGAAGCCAGAAATCATGCTCGATTTTTGAAATATGAAGATCTGCATTGGGAAATACCAGGTTATTCTGCTTATCTACAACTCCACCAATATGATCAGGATGAGCATGGGAAATAAAAACATCTGTAATGTCTTTCGGAGAAAATCCTGCTTTTTGAAAGCTTTTTAAAAGAAACCCGGTTCTTTCATCCGCAAAAATCCCCATTCCTGAGTCCAGCAAAATAAGTCTGTTCTTAGTCTTAACAAGCATCAGGTTCATGGCCATATCAATAGACTCATCGGAGCGGAAATTATCCCTGAGAATGGTTTTTAGCTGGGAAACATCAGCACGCGGAGAAAATCCATCAATATTTTTTTCATGAATATATCCGTCCGTAAGAATAAACAGCTCCAGTTCTCCAAGTTTGATTTTTTTAAATCCTGAAAGATCTTCCCCAAGATCTGCTGAACCTATTTTCGTTTCAGCAAACACGTCTGAAAAAGGAACGAAACTTAATGCACCTGCCATCAGTCCGTTTTTTAAAAGTTCTCTTCTATTCATTATAATATGTGTTTTTTAATACTCCGGATCATGGATCGTTGATCCATGATCCGGAGATAATAATTTTAGTTGTTGACCAATTTCATAGAGCCTTCAGTATATCTTTCACCAACGTTCGGATATTTTTTCACAAGGGCGTCAATTGTTTCAAGATCTGATTGTGAAAGATCAATATTCACAGCTGCAATATTCTCTTCCAGGTATTTGATACGTTTCGTTCCCGGAATCGGGATAATATCTTCTCCCTGGTTCAATACCCATGCTAAGGCTAATTGGGTTCCTTTTACACCTTTTGACTGCGCAAATTCGTTAATTTCTCTCGCCAGGTTCCTGTTGTTTTCCAGATATTCTTCCTGGTAACGGGGTAATGTTTTTCTGAAATCTTCGTCACCAAAATTCTGTACTTCGTTGATATTGGCGAAAAGTCCTCTTGCCAACGGCGAATAAGGAACCAGTGTGATTCCAAGTTCTCTGATGGTCGGAAGTATTTCTTTTTCTACATCTTTGGTGAGAATAGAATATTCTGACTGTAATGCAGTAATTGGATGAATTTTATTCGCTTTTCTTATAGATTCAGCAGAAGCTTCTGATAATCCGAGGTATTTTACTTTCCCTTCTTTTACAAGCTCTGCCATAGCTCCTACTGTTTCTTCTACGGGAATATTCGGGTCTACCCTGTGAGCATAATAAAGATCAATAGTATCGATCTTCAATCTCTGAAGGCTTAAATCAACTGCCTTTCTAATCCACTCCGGTGAACCGTCAAAGTAAGTTCCGGAAGCAGCACTGTGGCTAGGTTTGCCATCTTTAAACCTGAATCCGAATTTGGTAGCAATAAAGATCTTATCACGATTTGGAACCAAAACTTTTGAGATCAGTTTTTCATTTTCTCCCGCAGCATACATATCTGCCGTATCCCAGAAATTAACCCCTAAATCCAAAGCTTTATGTAGCGTATTGATGCTCTCCTGCTCATCAGCCGGGCCGTATGCAAAGCTCATTCCCATACATCCTAAACCTACTGCAGATAACTGCTCTCCTGTGTTTCCTAATTTTCTGAATTTCATAATGGATTGTGATTTTAAATTAATAGAACAAAATTAGAACAAGAACCAATGGGAGACTCTATAGAATTCAAACTAAGAATTATAAAATTCAAACAAATGCATTTCTTACTGCATTAGGCGCTAATCCCGTCTGCTTTTTAAAAAAGTTGGTAAAATAAGCAGGCTCTTCAAACCCTAATCCATAGGCAATTTCTGAGATATTCCAGTCCGTATGTTTCAATAAAGCATTAGCCTCCTGAATAGTTCTTAAAGCGATTTGTTGACTCGTCGTCTTTCCTGTCATTTCTTTTACGGAACGATTCAATGAATTGACATGAATAGAAAGGCTTCGGGCATAATCATTGGGCGTTTTTAATTTCAGAAATGCTTCGGGACTGTCTATAGGAAACTGCCTTTCCAGCAGCTCCATAAATAGCGAAGCTACTCTGTGTGAGGCATTCTGATAAGGCTCAAAATTTTCTGCAGGCTGCATTTTCAGCGTTTCATGGATCAAAAGATGGAGGCAAGCCCGCAGCATGTCATATTTATGAATATATTCTGACTGAATTTCTTCCATCATTTTCGTAAAAAGCGCTGAAACAGTCTTCTGTTGCTCTTCATCTATAAAAAAAACCGGGGTACCACCCACTTTAAAAAGCTGCGAATCCAAAAGGTTCCCCAGGCGTATTCCATTCTGCAGAAACTGGTCTGTAAAAAGACAGAACCATCCTGTCTGGTCTTCATTATCCGCTTCCCACGAATAAGGAACTATTGGGTTTGAAAACAACAGTGCCGGTCGGTCTACATAGATCCATTTGTCGGCATAATGAAGTTTTCCTTTTCCTATGATTAATGAGATCTTATAGTAATCCCTTCTGCTGTAAGGAGTCATGAGTGAGCAGCTTTCCCGTGTAAAAACATTAAAATGTCCTACACCTGTTGTCGCAGAACTTTCCAGCCTCACCACGGAGGCATTCCTCAGATAAAATTCTTTTATTGTTTCTTTAGAATCCATTATGCTAAGTTATAAAATTCAAACAAATAAAATCCATATCAATGTAAAAATAAAAAACGGCCGGCAAATGTGCCGGCCGTTTAAAACTGAATATATAGTTGATAAACTGGTCTAATGGTTGTGTCCGTGTTTATTTTCTTTTTTATATGCTTTTTTGTATTCTTTGTACTCTTTAGAATTATACTTCTTGTAATTGTTTTTGTTGCGGTTATAAACTGCTACAGGGTTCTGGCCTTTATAATAATTCTTTTTGAACTTAGTATATTTTTCGCGTCCCAGTATTCTTTCTATCTCATAGTAACGGTCTTCTCTCCATCTGTCCGGCTGGCTTACATAGACTCTGTTCCAGGAATCATAATTGCTGTACCTGTCATTTAAAGTATTCAACTGTTTCACCTGTACAGCAGAAAGCAAAAGTTCCGTAGCCACCGATTGCCAGTTCACATCTGAAATGCTTCTTCTGTAATCATTGTAATAATCTGATTGTGCAAAGCTCAGACTGAACGTCCCTGTGAGCAGTAATGCAAATAATATTTTTTTCATCTTAAGTTTTTTTAAAGTTAAACTGTATTAGCATTGTCAATTAAAATGCCAAATCTTTTAAACACCATCATAATCTTTGTTAAAAAAACACCGACCCTCGTAAATTTTCATGATATAACAATGGAATTCAGGTAATTATTACAACAAATTGATCGAGACTAACCCATTCTTAGTAATTGTTATTCTTCAGCACCCTTTTCTTTGGTATAAAAAAGGACTTAAAATTTCGTTAAGTTTTCTCAAAACTCATGTTTTATATGATTTAAATTTGTAATTTTAAGAGTGAGAAGTACGAATCTGGTACAGATTATAAGACTGATAATGCATTAGATTGCTATATTGATAATTCATGTAAGTTATTTTTAACTCAACCAAATTTTAATTATTATGGAAAATATAAAGTTTGAGATATCTCCGTATCAGGATGAACTGCAGCTGTTAATTGACGGAGAAAAGGCAGGATATATGTCGATAAAAATAGACGGAAGGCTGCTGATTGTTTATTATACCAAAATTACAGAAGAGCGTGAGGGGCACGGATACGCCAAAATGCTTCTGGACGAACTGGTACGGTACTCTGAAGAAAAAGATCTCCTGGTAGACCCTGAATGTGATTTTGTGCGCCAGCAGTTTGAAAACCATCCTGCAAGATATAAGGACATCTGGCATGCATGAATCAATCTGACCACCAATTTCCAAACTGGTGGTCGGAACTGTTCACATCTACTATTTCCCCAATCCTCGGGGTAAGAATACTGAGATTTTTTTCTCTCCCTAAAGCCGTCACTTTCTGAAGCGGCTCATTCCATGGATGAAGAGCCAGCGCAAATTTTGAAGAATGAACCGGTATAATATGCTTCGCTTTTAAATCAACAGCAATTTGGATTACATCTTCTGGCAGTGCATGAATATACCGCCAGGCTTCATCATATTGCCCATTCTCTAGAACAGCATAATCAAAAGGCCCGAATTTTTCACCGATCATTTCAAAATGGCTGTCATAGCCACTATCTCCACCCAAAAAAATCTTTTTTGAAGGGGTTTTCAGAACATAGGAAGCCCACAGTGTATTGTTTTGCCTTATCTGTCTTCCGGAAAAATGCCTGGCCGGAGTAAAAGTGATTTTTAAACCATTTTTTAAAAGGACTTCAGTATCCCATTCTTCTTCAATCAGGTTTTCTTCGTCATAACCCCATTTTTCAAGGTGTGCACCAACACCCAAAGGAATAATAGCTTTTCCCGTGCGGTCTTTAATGGATTTTACCGTTGGATAATCTAGATGATCAAAATGATCATGGGTGATAATCAGGTAATCCAACTCCTGAATATCTTCGGGCTTAAAAAAGATCTGATCCTTTAAAAGCTTTATTAAAATACTTAAAGGGAGAACCGTACAAGCTAAGAACCGGGTCTACAAGAAAGGAAACACCATCAGTCTGCAGGTAATAAGAGGAATGTCCCAGCCATATGAAAATGTCCTGGTCTTTCGGAAGTTTTTTTAGATCTGTATAAACAGAAGGAATAGCTTTTGATGGCTTTAACAAGGGATGTTTTTTACCTAAAATAAAATCATACGTGACTTTTATCGGGCTATAACCTTCAGTAATGGAAGGTGTGTGACTGATGTTACGGAACTGCCCTTTTTTATAGAGTTTAGACTGTTTTATCCTTTTCAGCCTTTTGCCCTTTGGCGCCGCTCCGAATGCCGGAAGTTCCATCACTACAACAGAGGCTATGGCCAAAACAAGAAGTATTATGATCAAATATATCATCTGCATTAAAATAATTCTTCAAAGGTATTGACTTTTAATTTTGTATAAAAATAGGGCGCATATGTGGTATATTTTTAACTTTATCTATAAAGCTTTCTGAATAATTTATTATTTAATTCAATAAAAATAATCTTAAACTTTTTAACTTAGCCGACTGAAAAAAAACAAAACACGTTGAAAAATTATTCGATTATATTGCTGGCAGCAGCGCTCTCTTCATGTGCATCTATCAGAAGGCATAATGATCAGAGAGCCTCATGCATCAAACCCGAAAAGCTTAAAGAGGATGTAGATTACGCCTACTCAAAACTTAAGCAGATGCATCCCCAGCTTTACTGGTATATTTCCAAGCCGGAACTTGATCATAAATTTGACAGTCTTAAGGGAACAATCCATGAGTCTCTGACCCCGCTTCAGTTTTATTTTAAATTGCAACCGGTGATCGCTGATATCAAAGAAGGACATCTGTCTCTGAGAATTCCAAGAAGGAAGTTTACCAAGAAGGAGATTAAAAATCTTGAGAATAAAAAAGGGTTGTTCAGCCGTTTTGAATATTATATAAAAGGCGATCATTTATTCATCATTCAAAATAAAGATTCAATAGAGAACATACAGCCGGGAACGGAAGTTTTATCAATCAACCATATTCCGGTTTCTGAATATGTAAATAAATACAGAAAACTCATCAGCAGCGATGGGTTTAACACTACTTTCCAATCCTATTTTTTAAAGGATGTGTTCTTTAATTTTTATACGGCAGAAAACGGATTTACAAATTCCGCCTCTATAGAAACACTGTACAAAGGCAAAAAAAACACCTACACTCTGCTTCGTGAATCCAAATCTAAAGACGACAAAGAACAGGACAAAGCGCAGGAAAAACGTACGCCTGAAAAGAAAGTCAATGATTATGTAGCATCAAGCAATTCTTATAACCGGAGTTTTAAATTCCTCGATAAAGACAGCACGACTGCTTATGTTAAAGTAAAAAGCTTTTCAAGGGATTATTCGGAGAAATTCTATAAGGAAACTTTTAAAAAAATAAAAAACGCCGGATCCCAATACCTCATCATAGATGTCCGTAATAATTACGGAGGATCATTGCACGAAATCAATAACCTGTATTCTTATCTGGCTCCTGAACCTTATGTCCTGATAAAGCCCTCGCAACTTGCTTCAAGGATTACCCCGCTGAAAACCAATTACTTCAGAAAAAGCACCGCTTTTGAATACGCTTTTAAAAGCCTTGCCTATCCCACGTACGTATTTGCGCAGACCTTCAGCACTTATAAAAAAGATGGAAAGATCTATTATAAAATGAAGGCAGACAAGCCTACAAAACCTAATAAGGATGCTTTTCATGGTAAAGTGTTTGTACTGATCAACGGGGGAAGCTTTTCAGCCTCGTCTATCATTACAGCAAAGCTTAAATATGACAAAAGAGCAATTCTCGTAGGGGAAGAAACCGGAGGTGCCAATGATGGAACTGTTGCCGGGTTTTACTCTTACCAGAAGCTTCCCAATTCAAAGATCAACCTTCCTATCGGCCTTTTGCTGGTACAGCCGAATATTGATTTTTTGAATACTAAAAAAGGGGTGGCTCCTGATATTACCATTACCGAAAGCATGCAGGATATCATTAAGAAAAGAGATCCGCAGCTGGACTGGGTAAAGAATGAAATTGCAAAGGAGAAAAAGAACAAATAAGTCCATTATAAAATGTTTATCAGGGTTGAATTGTGTCACCAAGTCCTTTAAAAAATCATAGACTTTCAGCATAGGATTACTGATGTTGCCAGAAAAGATAAAAAACCCGGTAGAAAATTTTCTGCCGGGTTCCATTGTGTGTTTTTTTAAGTTCTCCCTCCAACTCTGTTTCATAAAAACAGAATCTTCAAAATAATTTTGATCAGTAAAGTTTTTGATATGAACAGTCAGTTTAAATCTTAAGCAATCCCAAGTCAAATTAGATTACTAACACTTTACATTTCTCACAGTTAGTAGAAAAAAAACAAAAATGTTACAACAATTAGAGAAAAATTTATATTAAAAATAATATTTTACTCTTTTAATTTTTTTCCTTATCTTCTATAGCCTTCTGATACAGCACTTTTTATGTGTTGGTATTTGTATTGCCATTTAATAAAAAAAATCGGCTCCGACAGAAATTTTCTACCGGAGCTGGTTCTGTGGAAAATTTAATTCCTTGATATTCTAGTCTTCTTTCTTCTGGATATTAAAAAATTAATTTAGCCTTTCGAGTGCTTTCATAAGTGTAGTGAGATCAATAAAATTAAGTTTGACCCCAATGGTAATAAAAATTACAAGCACTGCTGTTAAAAATATAATGATAAAAATATACACTGATACAAACCATAAAATAGTATTCAGGATATTTCCTTTTAATCCGAATTTATTCATAAAAAACCTCTGGGAACGTTCAAACCATGAATTTTTACGGTTTTTTGCCTGTTTTGTTTCCACTTCGTTCAGCTCATCTACCAGACGTACAACATCTTCTATATACCTTCCGTACATATAATACATCCAATACTTGATAATGAACCAAACCAAGATTAGCGTGATTAGGAAACTTACCCCGAAAATAGCAAGATTATAGGCCATTTCAAAATGAAAATCAATTTTGATCAGGGATAAAATGAAAGCCAGTGGAATGTAGGAAATATAATAGGAAATATAGATTTCTTTCGATATAAGGAGCTGTGTTCTCAGGTTAAACAGATCATAGTTCGTATTGATACTGCTGTTGCACAACATTTTGTAGAGCTTAAGAAAACGGGAGTAGAAATAAATAATAAAGGCAAGGGTGAGGGTGACGACAAAAGCTGAAATGATGATAATATTCTTATTTCCGGAAGCAAACGGAAATCCTATCATAAGTGTAGGAAGGGTAACTACCATCAGCCAGAATTCCGTTTCCATATTGATCTTCAGCATTCGCATCGGTGAATGGATCTCATTCTGGTTTTCCAGAGAAATCTCCGGCAGATCCTGCCTGCTGTCTTTATCCCAAAGTTTTTTAAAATTTTCTAACTCCATGTGGTTTTGTTTTAAATCTGCCTTATTCTTTTTGTTTTTCGATGATTTCTTTCAGCTTTGTTTTAGCCCGGTTTAGCTTTACCCGGGCATTCACCTCTGTTATGCCCAGCTGGCGGGCAATCTCTTTACCCGGAAAATCTTCCAAAAAGAAAAAAATAAGTGCTTTGTCTATAGGACTCAGCTTTTGAATAGCCTCATACATCAGCTTCATATTTCTGTCATCAGCATCATTATAGGACTCCTGCGGAACAACAAGATTCTCTATTCCCTGATTTTGTATAAAACTACGTTTTTTTTCGCTACGCAGAAATACAATAGCTGTATTAAGTGCTGTTCTGTACAGCCATGTAGAGAAGTCGCTTTTCCTCTGGAAATCGCCATATGATTTCCAGGCCTGATAAATAATCTCCTGATAAAGATCATTCTGATCATCACGATCATCCATATACATTTTAGAGATCTTGAAAATAACACCTTTATGATTCTCAATTTTCTCTAAAAATTCTTTTTCCATTAAAGACATACTCCAAACTCTACTTGTACAGAAATAATTCAATAAAATACTGTACTTTTAACACAAAAACCAAATTTAACACGGTTTAAAATACAAAATTCTCAAAAAACACGGAAATTTTTTGAGAATTTTTATTTTATGTTAAATAGACTTAAAATACGACTAGAAAATATAGTCCGTACTTAAGAAGTTAGAATCATGTTCTCTTACAATGGTATTTAATAATTTTTTATTGGAATCCGTTAGTTTAGCGGCTACCAGAGACCTAATTGAGAATGAACGAAGTGCATCAAAAACAGAAAGTGTTCCTTCTGCGCTGTCTTTACGTCCCGTAAATGGAAAAACATCCGGTCCGCGTTGCGCCTGGCAATTGATGTTCACACGGCTCACCAGATTTACAAACGGGTCAATCAGCCTTGAAACTTCCTGCGGATCTTCACTGAAAATGCTCACCTGCATCCCATGCGAGGCATTTACCTGATAATCTATAGGTTCTTCTATATCTTCAAAAGGGACTACTGGGATTACCGGCCCGAACTGTTCCTCGTGATAAAGCTTCATATCGCTGTTCACCGGATAAACTACGGCAGGAAAGACGAAGGATTCTTCCGTAAAGCCTCCATTTTCATTTAAAATCTTCCCTCCTTTCGCCAAAGCGTCATCAATACATTCTTTCAGGTATGGCGGTTTATTGACTTCCGGAAGCGGAGTTACTTTCACGTCTTTTTCCCACGGAAGACCCGGCTTCAGTGCAGAAACTGCGGCACTTAATTTTTGGGTGAACTCTTCAGCAATTTCTTTCTGAACAAATATCAGCTTCAATGCTGTACATCGCTGTCCGTTGAAGGATAATGCCCCCAAGATACATTCACTCACCGCAACGTCAAGATCTGCATTTTTGGTGACAATCGCTGCATTTTTGGCATCCAGGCTCAGGATGGCACGCAGGCGGTTCACTTTAGGATGCAGTTTTTTCAGTCCGTTTGCTACTTTACTGGAACCAATGAAGGCCAGAACATTTACTTTTCCGCTTTCCATGATTGGGGTGATGATCTCTGAACCCTTTCCGTAAAGGGTATTGACCGTTCCTTTCGGGAAAGCTTCTTTGAAGGCATTCAATAAGGGATAATGAGCCAGTACACCATGCTTTGGAAGTTTAAACAAAATAGTATTTCCCATGATCAGTGCCGGGATCAGGGTAGTGAAAATTTCATTTAAAGGATAATTGAAAGGCCCCATACTCAAAACAACGCCAAGCGGAGCTCTTCTGATCTGTGCAATGGTTCCTTCTGCCTGCTGGAAGCGGGAAGACTCCCTATCCAGATCCTTCAGCGCATCAATCGTCTGGTTGATGTAATCCACAGTACGGTCGAATTCTTTCGTGGAATCTGCCAGCGTTTTACCGATTTCCCACATCAGGAGTTTAATCACAAGATCGCGCTGTTCTATCATCAGGTATACGAATTTCTGCATACATTTAATCCTCCCTTCAACGGACATGGTAGGCCATTCTCCCAAACCGTTATCATAGGCTTTTACAGAAGCTTCAAGAACTTCCATGGCTTCTTTGGGACTGATATTGGGGATGCTTCCAAGAAGCTTTCTTTCCAGGCCGTTTTCTGTAGGGATGCAGATGGGTGAATAGATGTTTTGGGTCTCCCCTTTCCATTCTACCAGTTCTCCGTTCAGAAGATAGACCTTCTGATGGATTTCGGGAACTTTATATTCTTCGGGAATTTCGTTTTCACTTTTAAAAATATCCTGCAATGACCGGTTGTTTACTGAATCCATAAATTTATTTTTTGATAGTTGAATGTAAAATTTTAGCTTTTTACAGAATAAAGGTAGATGTTACAATTGATTAAAAAAATAGCTGACTGATAGATTTGCTCTATTTGACGCCTATTTGAATTAAAATTAATGAACAGCTCCTAAAAAAAGAATAATTTTGTTTAAAAATAAAATTCATGGTATCTAGATTAATTTTCAGCACATTATTTCTTTTCTCAGTATTCAGCTTTGCCCAGAATACTGTTCTGATGGGAGGAAAACCCGTGCATACGTATTCCAAATTGCCGGCAGTGAATAAAGCTGCTCCTAAGTTTACGATTACGGATGTTACGATGAAAGACCAGACTTTGGATGCTTACAAAGGGAAATACGTTATCCTGAATATCTTCCCAAGTGTAGATACGGGAGTTTGTTCGGCTTCGGTACATCATTTCAATGAAGATGCGGCCAATATTCCGAATACAGTGGTTCTTTGTATTTCCAAAGATCTTCCTTTTGCCCAAAAGAGATTTTGCGGTGCAGAAGGAATTAAAAATGTGGTGATGCTTTCGGATTTCCGTTCGGATTTCGGGAAAGTGTATGGCGTGGAGATCACAGATTCTGTGATGAAAGGTCTGTTGAGCAGAGCTGTTGTGGTGATTGATCCTTCAGGCAAAATTGTTTATGAAGAGCAGGTGGATGATATTTCGCACGAACCTAATTATGAAGCTGCAATTAAGGCAGTAAAAAACTAAGCTTTAGTTTATCAGTAATTATAACAGGCTGCGGCGATCTTCGATCGCCGCAGCCTTTTTATTTCCTCACTCTCCATTTCTTTTTCGTGGTGATCACTACAACTCCGTTTCGTGCTTTTTCACCATATATTGCAAATCCGTTTTTTATAATATTGATGGTCTTTATAGATTCAGTATCAACCTTTCCGAATTCTTCCATACTGATCACCTTGCCATCCATCAACACCAAAGGCTGTTTTGCGGGAACGGATGACTTTACTCCTCCTATTCTTATTTCCTGCTTGCCCATTTTGTTTTGTGGCGGCTGACTGATCACTAATCCCTGGGATTTTGATACAATTTCTTCCGGCTTGTTTTCTTTGGTATTCACCAGAAGGTTTTGTTGCACCACCATAGGGGCTCCGGCCACCATCTGCTGCTGTTTTTGTTTTAGTTTCACTCCGTACAGCACGACTTCTAATTGTTCTGCTTTTAAAGTATCATTTATTATGTTCTGCTGGCCTTGCACAGAAACCAAACCTCCGGTGGTAAGAATAAAGCCTACTGCAAACTTCACAAAAACCGAATTGAGATAGGAATATTGCAAATTCCTGTTCAGCTGGGATTCATAAAAATTTCCGCAGATATTCTTTTCTGCAGGATCTGAAAAAGCAACTATAATTTCCTCATCGGAAGCGGTGGTAAAATCCCTTACTGTTTTGGAACATACAGAGCAGAATCTTCCTTTTTCTTCGGGTGTCATGGTATCCCAGTTTTCATGACATGGTGTTGGTATTGTGATTTTCATTGGTCTTTTTCTATAAAGATGCAGGAAGCATTAAAAAGGTTGGAAACTTTCGTATTTTTTTGACACAAAGTTTCAATTTCCAAACTGTAGATTTTAAGGCTGCAAAGAAAGAATCAATCTACAATTGATTGATGAAGCGCACGCTTTATCCCGCACCTTCATCAGCGGCGAAGCCGCCACCCTTTGCTTCCCTAAAATAAAAAAGTCCCTTCATAAAACTTTGCGTTTAAGAAAGTATTCTTAAATTTTGATAGTATAAATTCTTTCAAAAAATTTTTAACGCAAAGAAACAAGGCTATCATTTATATCAAGTATGCAAAGAAGGAATCAATCTACGATTGATTTGATGAAGCGCACGCTTTATCCCGCACCTTCATCAGCGGCGAAGCCGCCACCCTTTGCTTCCCTAAAATAAAAAAGCCCCTTCATAAAACTTTGCGTTTAAAAAGTATTCTTAAATTTTGATAGTATAAATTCTTTCAAAAAATTTTTAACGCAAAGAAACAAGGCTATCATTTATATCAAGTATGCAAAGAAGGAATCAATCTACAATTGATTGATGAAGCGCACGTTTTATCCCACACCTTCATCAGCAGCGAAACCGCTATCCTTTGCTTTTCTTAGAATAATAAGCTGCCTTTGTAAAAACTTTAGCAATAAAAAAACACCATCTCATTCCCATCTTATATCCTGAAATAAAAAACAGGATTATCCAAGGCTAATAAAAAGCCCGACCTCTATTTTTTCTGCGTAATATTTTGCATATTTGTAGAAAATACAGCTATGCAAAAAGAAAAACTACGCGCCGTAAGAAAAAGAAAAGGATATACACAGCAGCAGATCGCAGATATTATTGCAACGGATGTTTCCAACTATAGCCGAAAAGAATCCGGAGATGTAAGGATTTTCAAGGATGAATGGGAAAAGATGGCCAAGTTTCTGGAAGTTTCTGTGGATGAAATTTATGAAGATGAGCAAGCTAAAAACGTTAATAATTTTGATAACATTACCTCTAGTAGTAGCTTTGGAAATAACATAGCCGGTAATTATTACTGTAATGTTCCGGAATTTCTTCTTGAAGGTCAGAGAGACCTTATAGAGCTTCTGAAAAAGGAAAACCAAAGACTTGAAGCAGAACTGAAAAAATATAAAAAATAAAAACTTGGCACCTTGTGATCTTCCAATAAAAAGTTGAAACAAGATGCTATATAAAAATAAACTCAGCCATATGCTGAGTTTTTTGGTTCAAAAGCGGGAAAAAGTTAAGATTTACTAAAAAGGCAAAAAAATAAATCTTTCTCTGGGGATATTGTTATATTTGGAATTCAAACAAATTAAACAATTATTATGAAAAATTTAAAAAAGGTTTCCAGAGAACAGCTAAAGCAGGTAAAAGGAGGAGGTGCTCCAAGATGTAAAGTTGGTTTCATCTACAGATGCGATTCCGTTGGTGTATGTGATGAATTAACGGGTCTGGAAGACTGCTTGTGCGGATGCAAACCAGTGGTTGATCTGCCTTAAATTATATAAGCCCTCTTTTAGAGGGCTTTTTCTTGTCTTTATTTTTCCTTCTGTTCCAGAAGTTTTAAAGTTCTGTTTCTCAATATTCCCTTCATTTTTCATCTCAGTTTACGGCTTATTTTCTGATAAACCCGGCTCTTTTGTGGTAGCCACAGAAGAATTCCTGGCTGCCTTCACCTGCTCATTAACGTCTGCATAGGAAATTTCCCAGCCGGGAACATCTTTCATGGCAGTAAGCAGATTCAGATAAGTTTTCAGATTTTTCTCCAGATCCTGGCGGATGGCCGAAGCACTTTTCATATCCCGAAGCTCTGCATTGGCCTCTGACTGTTCAGAAAACAGGGCTTCAAAATCTTCCTGCTTAGTTTTCATATCCTGAAAGGCCGCATTCAAGGCAAGCGCAGTGATCTTCTGAGCGTTTTCCGGGAGTTCCAGCGCTTCGATCAGCTTTTTCATCTGCGCCGTCTGCGAAGAATAGCTCAAGCGGTCTATATCCAGCCCAAAAGTTTTGAATACGCCATACAGCTCCTCTGCCATCTGGAAATTATCTGCAAGGGGCAGCTTGCGGTATCCGTTCAGAAAGGCTTTTAGTCTGCTGTACGCCCCATCCCTTTCGTGGTCCAGGGTGGCCACATCTTTTCCCTTCCCGCTGTAGATCTGCTTGGTATACACACTGTCGTAATCTGTATAAGAAGCCTTCAGGCCGGGCAGTAGAGGATGATTGGTAAGTACAGGATATTTCCCGGATTGGGACAGATTGAGAATTCTCTGAGCCAAAGTCGCAAGATCTTTGGTGCTCAGCTTGGTGAGTGAAATTTTCATTTGTTGTGTTTTTTTAGTTAACTATTTAAAAACTAAATATATAAAAAACTTCCTAATTGGTAAACACCCCTAAAACAAACCCCCGTACCCCTCCGGAACTTCCCTACAACCTGCAGGAGACTTCCGGAGATCTCCGGAAGTCACAAACACTCCTGTTTTAAATCAACGGAGGACTCCGGAGGTTTGTTTTAGGAGTGATTGTAAGCTGAGGAGAAGTTGGGTGACTACAGCTGGGAGTGTTTGGGATTATGGGAAACCATAATTTTAAATAACTGATGTTATGTATATTTGAAATTAAAATAATAACTAATGCCTGAAAAAATTCAAAATAGTATTTATTTGTTAAGAGAGCAAATAAGAGAAAGACATCCTAGAACAAGGAAAGTAATAATAAAAGATGTTGATTTTACATATTTATCTAAATTTTTTAAATCTAGGGGATTTAAAGAACAGAAGGTAAGAGATAATATTAGTGATCTTTTTGATATAAAAGTTTATTACAAAAAGGCTACCAGCGATGTGAAGTGGAAAGATTTTATCACTAATGTTGTAGAAGCCGGTCAAGAAATATTAAATCTAAATAAATCAACTTCAGAAAGTTACATTATTTTATTTCAAAATATTAAAACAAGAAAAATATTTGCCTCTACTGGTGGATATGCACATATAACCGTTCAAGAAGTCGCGACAAATGATTTTGGAATAGAAATTTTAGCACGAATAGTAAAAGTTGATGATAAAGCTTTAAAATCTATAAAAGAAAGGAATTTGACAGGTGGCATTCAAGGGGAAGTGAAGTTTTTCCGAAACGACTATAATTTATATGAAACCGATAGTTTTGGAAAAATTTATAATGAATTAAATGCTTTACTTACAAAAGAAAATTTAATAAAATCCTTTGGGTTCAAAGCTAAAGACATTACGAATGACAGTCTTTGTATTGCAAAAAATTCATTCTCCCTAAAAAAATCAATTTCTTTTCAGGAATTGCTAAAAATCATTAAAAAATGTGAGTATTTATTAACAAAAGATTATACTGTTGAAATTAATAGTGTAAATAAGGTATCAAAAGCTGAAATTATTCTCAAAGAAAATTTATTTGAAAACTTAGTAACATTAGCATATAAAAATTATTGCGATTGCAATGATTTTTATAGTATCGAAATAAGTAACAAAGAATTTGATAAATATTTTCAAGCTTCTACATCGAAATTAAGTTTTTATTTTAAGAGAAAACTTCAAGAAATATTGTTTGATAATTCAGTTAGGGAAATACAACAAATAATATTAAAAATTGTAGAATTTTGTGGAAATTCACTGACCTTTGATGAGTTCAAAAAAATTATCGATTCTGCAGCTCTAGAAACATTTGATGAAAATGAATTGCTTTTAACAAAAGATAAACTATTAAACCACTTTTGCTCTGAAATTATATATAATAATGAAACATATTTTTTGATTGAGAAGGATTGGTATCAAGTAAAAAAATCTTTTATTGACAGTATTAATGAACAAACTAAATTTTTTATTTCTGAAAATATATATACTGGTCCAAAACTTGAAAAATGGGAAAATTCATCAGAAAATGATTATAATTCAAGCTATATAGGTAAAACAAATACATACGTCTTTGATACCTTTACTTATCTTAATATAGAGGCTTGTGACATTTTAAAAATAGAAAAAGATAACGTTTATTTTTATCACGTAAAAAAAGGATTTGATAACTCAATGCGTGACTTATGTAATCAGGTATATGTTGCTGCAAGAAAAATTATTGAAGACGTGAAGGGTGAGTACAAATATCTAGATGGCCTTTATTCTCTTGTTATTAATAATAAAGGTGAATCACCTTATTATAAAAAAGCAAAAAAGCAGTTTGGTACAGTAGACAAGAAAAAATTTATTGATAACGTTCGAGATAAAAAAATTATTTTCGTTTTAGCTGTATTGGACACATCTACTAATCAAAGAAGCTTATCCAATGAAATAGATCGGTTTGGATCTAATATTGCTAAATTTACCTTAATTGAACTCTCTAAAAATATGAGAAATCTTGGTGTTAATTTCCAAATTTTACAACTTGAAAAATAAGAAGTTATAATGAATCATAATAATATTTAAGCAAATAGAAAAAACCTGCCTCACAGCAGGTTTTATATTTAAAAAGTCCTAAAACAAACTTTCGTCCACAAAATTCGGAAGCGTCACTTTCAGATTCGGTTCTGCTTCCATCGCTCTTTTAATGGCGAAAACAGCGCCTTCATTTCTGGCCCAGCTTCTTCTAGAAATTCCGTTGTTGACGTCCCAAAAAAGCATAGATTTCAGTCTTCTGTCTGCTTCTGCGCTACCGTCCAGCAGCATCCCGAAACCACCGTTAATAACTTCGCCCCAACCTACTCCGCCGCCGTTATGGATAGATACCCATGTAGCCCCACGGAAGCTGTCGCCAATCACATTGTGAATCGCCATATCTGCGGTAAACCTAGAACCGTCATAGATATTGGAAGTCTCCCTGTACGGCGAATCCGTACCGGAAACATCATGGTGGTCCCTGCCTAAAACTACAGGACCAATCTCTCCTTTCTTAATCGCATTATTGAAGGCTTCGGCAATTTTCATTCTTCCTTCTGCATCGGCATACAGAATCCTCGCCTGTGAACCGACTACCAGTTTATTTTCCTGAGCTCCTTTGATCCACTGGATATTGTCTTTCATCTGCTGCTGGATCTCTTCGGGAGAATTTTTCACCATTTCTTCCAAAACAGCACATGCAATATTATCTGTTTTCTGCAGGTCTTCCGGCTTTCCACTGGCACATACCCAACGGAACGGCCCGAAACCGTAATCGAAGCACATAGGCCCCATGATATCCTGAACATAGCTCGGATATTTGAATTCTCTTCCAAGAGTAGGGTTTTCGGCCATCACATCTGCTCCGGCTCTTGACGCTTCCAGTAAAAAGGCATTTCCGTAATCAAAGAAATAAGTTCCTTTCTGCGTATGCTTATTGATGGCTGCGGCATGTCTTCTTAATGTTTCCTGAACTTTTTCTTTAAACAGTTCGGGCTCTTCAGCCATCATCCTGTTGGATTCCTCAAAGCTCTGTCCGGCCGGATAATATCCGCCAGCCCAAGGATTGTGAAGTGATGTCTGGTCTGATCCTATATCTATTTTTAAGTTCTTCTCATCAAATTTTTCCCAAACCTCCACAATATTGCCAAGGTAAGCAAGAGAAACGGTTTCCATATTTTCCTGAGCTTTTCTTACTCTTTCTATCAATTCATCCATGTTCTCATAGATCTCATTCACCCACTTCTGCTCGTGACGGATCCTGGTGATCTTTGGGTTCACTTCAGCACATACGGTAACACAGCCTGCAATATTTCCTGCTTTCGGCTGAGCCCCGCTCATTCCTCCCAATCCGGAAGTCACAAAAAGCCCTCCCTTCGGCTCCTTTTTAATTTTTCTGAACGCATTCAGAACGGTAATGGTAGTTCCGTGAACAATTCCCTGCGGGCCAATATACATATAGCTCCCCGCCGTCATCTGTCCATACTGGGTAACTCCTAAAGCATTGAATTTTTCCCAATCATCCGGTTTGGAATAATTTGGAATCATCATCCCATTCGTCACCACCACTCTTGGAGCATCTTTATGAGAAGGAAACAATCCCATCGGGTGCCCGGAATACATCGTTAACGTCTGCTCATCCGTCATCTCAGACAAATACTTCATCGTCAAAAGATACTGCGCCCAGTTAGAAAATACCGCCCCATTTCCTCCGTAAGTGATCAGTTCGTGAGGATGCTGCGCCACTGCATAATCCAGGTTGTTCTGAATCATAAGCATAATGGCTTTTGCCTGCTCAGACTTTCCGGGGTAATCTGCAATATCCCTTGCTTTCATTTCATAATCGGGACGGAAACGGTACATATAAATTCTGCCGTACTTCTCCAGCTCTTCCCTGAATTCAGGAAGTAATTCCGCATGAAACTTCGGGTCGAAATAGCGTAATGCATTCTTCAGGGCAAGCTTTTTCTCTTCTTCTCCTAAAATTTCTTTACGCTTCGGCGCATGGTTGATATTGGTTTCGTATGGTTTAGGCTGTGGCAGCTGATCAGGAATCCCCTGCTGTATCTGTTCTTGAAATGTCATATTGCTATTTAAAGTTCAATGTTTAGAGTAAATGTTTGAAGTTTTAAAGATATTCAAATTAGAAAATATAGGCAAGGAAAAGACAAATTTGCTGTTCCGCTCTCACCCCAACCCGCCAATCTCCTGATCTATTTTCCTATAATAAAACCACCGGCCGAAACATTCCCCTCCTCCGGAGGGGTGGATTCCGAAATTCTTTGAATTTCGGAAGACGGGTTAGTCCCGAAATGCTGAATAATAAAATACTCCAGATCCATCATCACAACGCCCAAATTATTCCTCACATCAAAATCCGTAATCCTGAAGATAACAAGTCCCAATGACTCAAGATATTGCTGCCGGATCCTATCATAAACAGCTTTATCATCATGACTTGTACCATCGATTTCAACTACCAACCCCAAAGTCTTCACATAGAAGTCAACAATATAATTCCCGATAATTCTCTGCCTGTCAAAATCGATCCGATGAAATGTTCCTGCCCGAACCTTCTTCTAGAAAAGAACTTCACTTAAGATATGAGCTTTCCGTTTTTCTCTCAGTAATGTAACTAAATAAGGATTAAAGGGAAGATTTTCTACGAAGTTCCGGCCAATGGGAATGCCTTTAATGTGGGTGAGGGTTTCTTTCATGTCTGTGTTTTTTGTTGTGTTGTATTGCTTTTTAAACCACCTCGTCTTCTCCTTTCAGTCGAATCCACCCCTCCGGAGGAGGGGAATGTTTCTTCCAGGAAGATTGGTGTTTTCCAAAAATAAAAAAACCTTACTGATTTTCAGTAAGGTTGTTATTTATGGGTATTGAATTTAAGTAAGAACATCATCATTTTCTTCCTCGTGATCATCATCATTATCGCTGAGGCTCCAGTAATTGTTTTCTTCATCCTCAGACCCTATTTCCTCCATATCATCGTCATCATCAGTACCGGGAATATCCAGCCCCTTATCTATCTTATCATCGTCCTCTTCGCTTAATATAGGATTTCCGTCACCATCAAGCGGAATATGGGCTTCTCTGTTAAAAATATCTTCACTGGGACTGTAATCCATTTCTTCCAGCTTTCTGTCCTGTTCGTTGGTGTTTTCTTCTGGTGTCATAATATCAGTATTTAATGTAGATGATACAGAACAAAAACGGTTCCAACCTTTCTTTTTATTGTCATGGATTTACAAAAATATAATACCTAGTTCACGAGATTGTTATTGTCTATCTTTTCGCCGGATAGCATTAATTTATCTTTTAAGCCTTTCGAGTTTATAAGTAACATTAAAGACAAGCAAACCAGTAATAATCTCTGGTATAATTATTCTGTATACACTTCAGGATTGGTACAATAAGGTATTTTTTCTCCTTTAGAGAAAGCGATGATATTTTCAGCAGCAATTCTGGCCATTCCTGTTCTGGCTTCCAGGGTTGCAGAACCGATGTGTGGCAATACACATACATTTGAAAGCTCCAACAGCGGGCTGTGCTTAGACATAGGCTCAGGGTTGGTTACATCCAGACCTGCTCCCCAGATCTGTTTGGAAACCAGCGCTTCATACAAATCCTTTTCATTTTGAAAGCCACCTCTTGCCGTATTAATGAAAATAGCATTATCCTTCATTTTTTCAAAAACAGGTGCATTGAAAAGATCTTTCTGTTCCGATGTAAAATTCGCGTGAATACTTAACACATCTGACTGCTGAATAAGTTCTTCAAAGGAAACATAAGTGGCATCAAGCTCTTTTTCTGCTTCCTCATTCTGATGGCGATTGTGGTATATAATCTTCATATCAAATGCTTTCTGAGATTTTTCAGCCATTTCAAAACCTATTCTTCCCAAGCCTAAAACGCCCAGCGTTTTCCCGTATAATTCCTGTCCTAAGGCATGAAGCGGATCGAAATCGCCCCAGTTTCCATCCTTTACTTTCTGAAAATTATAGCTTGCTCTTCTGGCTACAGACTGCATCAATAGAAAAGCAACATCGGAAGTAGCTTTACTGAGGACATCAGGAGTATTTCCCACCGGAATTTTCCTGCGGGTAGCTTCTTTAATGTCTACATGATCAAAACCTACAGAATATAAAGCGATTGTTTTTATATTGGGACACTGGTCAAAAAAATCCTGATCGTATTTAAATTCTCCGCCTACACTTAAAATAGCATCGTGACTCTGACAGTAGCTCAGCCATTCGTCGTGCGACAGGTTTTCATGTTCCGGGATAAAAACTTCCAGCCCGGCTTCTTTCAGCATATGTATTCCCGTTTCAGGAATTCTTTTATTGACGAATACTTTCATAATTTAATTTTTTCGTTACATCAAATGTAGGGAAGTATTTTAACCTCTCTTTATTATCTGACATGAAACTTCTTCTAAAAAATAACCCTTTTATTTTAAAATACTATCGTTCGTTAGGATTAATAATTTATTAATAAATCAATACAAACTATAAAATATTATTTAAAGTTTAAAAAAAATAATGATATAAATCATAAACTTCAATAAATTCAATCGATATATGAATATTTGTCTTTAGCTTTACTTAAGTTTTTAAACGAAAAAGATAATGGCAAAAATAAATGCATACATAAAAGGAACGGGTTCGTATGTTCCTCCAAAAATTTTAAAAAATGATTTTTTTGAAGCAATAGGCTCTTCTGATGAGTGGATTTATAAAAATCTGGGGATCAAAGAAAGAAGAATTGCAGAAGGGGAAGTAACGAGCGACCTTGCTTTTAAAGCAGGCTTAAAAGCACTTGAGAATACAGACGTCAAACCACAGGATCTGAATCTTATCATCGTTGCCACCTCTACTCCCGATAGGCAGGCTCCCTCTACCGCTTGTTTTGTTCAGGAAAAAATGGAAGCTTATCAGGCTGTAGCCTTTGATATTTCTGCCGTCTGTTCCGGAGGGCTTTACGGAATTGCCATAGGATGCCAGTTCATTGAAACAGGAATGTATAAAAACGTTTTGGTTATTGGAGCAGATACATTTTCAACCATTACAGACTGGGAAAGGAAAGATTCCGTGTTTTTCGGAGACGGTGCGGGAGCTATTCTTCTTTCTGCCACTACTGAAGATAAGGGTTTCTTTGATTTTAAGCTTCATGCGGACGGACGTGGAAAATACCATTTCAATATTCCGGCGGGAGGTTCAGAAATGCCGGCTTCGGAAGAAACATTAAAACAGAAGCTGCATTATTTTCAAATGAACGGAAAAGAAGTTTTCAATACAGCAACCAAAGTTTTACCGGAAGCAATAGATGAAATCCTTGAAGCGAATCAGCTTTCTTCCGATGATGTAGATTGGGTAATTCCCCATCAGCCAAGTATCCGGATTTTACAGGAAACGGCAAGAAAAACGAATATTCCATTTGAAAAAGTGATGACGAATATGGACAAATACGCCAATACATCCGGTGGAACAATTCCTATTGTACTGGATGAGACCTATAAAAGCGGGAAAATACAACCCGGAAATCTCCTTTTATTTGCAGCGGTAGGTTCCGGATGGACCTGGGGAACTGCTCTTTATAAATCTTAAATGAATTATTTCTATTCTAAAATAACAAAAAAATACTATGCTGAACAATCAAACTTTTCTAATTACCGGTATTGCAGATGAAAATTCTCTTGCCATGAAAGTCGCCGAAAAAGTTCTTGAAAACAACGGAAATGTAGTCTGTACGGGATTGGGAATCACTCCTTTTCACAAAAATGTTTCAGAAAAAGCAAAAGACTTTCTGAACAAGAATTATGATGATTTTCAAAATGCCTGTCAAAAGGTCCTGGGAAAAGATATCTATACAGCCCCTCTGGATGTCACCTTATCCGAAAGTTTACATTTTCTGTCCGAAGATCTGAAACAAAAAGGCATTCAGCTGAACGGATTTCTTCATGCAATAGCGATGGATAAAACGATCCGGAACAAGTCGGTAAAACCTATGCTGGAAGTTACTCCCGAGGAATTTAATGAAACGATGAATGTTTCAGCTTTTTCTATGATCTCCATCTGCCAGGCTCTGCTTTCAAACGGTGTTTTACAGAATGGTTCTTCTATTGTCTCGCTCAGTTATATTGCAGCAGAAAAGGTATCATTCTTTCCCTATATCAATATCAGCATTGCTAAAGCGGCGTTGGAAAGGCTTACCCTGGAAATGGCTTATGAATTAGGAAAAAAATTCGGAATCAGAGCCAATGCCATTAGGTTTTCGCCTTATATGGGAAGCAAAGCAGGCAACGCCACTCTGAATATTGAAGATGTAGAAAGAGCAAACCGAATCAGTCCGCTGGGAAATGCCCTGCCGGAAGATTTGGCGCACGAAGTTATTCACCTTTTCAGAAAGGAGACCAGAATAACGGGAGAAATCCGCCATGTAGACGGAGGTTTTCACATTATGGGATAATAATTTTGTGCCTAATGATTGGTACTTCCTAACATGGGCACAAATTTATAGGCTCCAAATTCTTCTTTCTCAAACTCTGTAGGAGAAGCTTTGGTAAACCGGTATAAGATCTGTTCATCAGTAGGTCCTAATGGAATGACCATTTTTCCACCAATAGTAAGCTGTTTCAGTAATTCTGTTGGTAAAACCGAGGCTCCGCAGGTGACAATGATCTTGTCAAAGGGCGCAAAGGTAGGAAGTCCCGCAAAACCGTCTCCAAAACTCTGGAACTTCGGATTTAAATGCAGCTCACGGAATTTTTTCTTTGAAAAATCAAAAAGGTCTTTTTGCCTTTCCACTGTATAAACCAGGGCTTTCATAGCCAGCAGAACGGCAGTCTGATATCCGCATCCTGTTCCGATCTCCAGAACTTTCTCGCCAGGCTTTACCTGCAACAGTTCGGACTGCTCCGCTACTGTAGAGGGATGGGAAATAGTCTGGTGTGACAAAATGGGAAATGCCCGGTCTTCATAGGCAAAATCCTCAAAAATGCTTTCAATAAAAAGATGTCTCGGAACTTCACTCATTGCCGAAAGTACATTTTCATCTGAGATCCCGATCTTATGTCTTAGATATTCGACCAAGATTTTTCTTTTTCCTTTATGTACAAACGAATCATGCATCATTAGTAAGATAGTAGTTATTAGGTTACAGGTAGTAGTTTCTACAAAAGTAAAAAAACTATCAATACTTATCAACCTAAATACGACAACGTATTTCCTAATACCTAAAATTCTTATCTTTACCAAAATTAAAAAATCTATGTTAAAAGCAGGTTTGGTAGGTGCCGGACATCTGGGAAAGATTCACTTAAGACTTCTTAACCAGTCAGATAAGTACGAGCTGGTAGGTTTCCACGATAAAGATATTGAAAACGGAAAAAAAATAGAAGCTGAATTCGGATATAAATACTTTGAAAATTTTGATGATCTTCTTGATCAGATTGATATGCTGGATATTGTAACCCCTACAGTCTATCATTATGATTATGCCCTAAAAGCCATCGAAAAAAAGCTTCATTTTTTTATTGAAAAACCGGTAACCCAAACGCTTGAACAGGCAGAAGAAATTCTTCATAAATGCCAGGAAAACGGTATTAAGGCACAGGTAGGACATGTAGAAAGATACAATCCAGCTTTTATTGCTACTAAAGAATACATTCAAAATCCGATGTTTATTGAGATCCACAGGCTGGCAGAATTCAATCCGAGAGGAACTGATGTTTCTGTGGTATTGGATTTAATGATCCATGATCTTGATATTTTATTGAGCATGGCGAAATCGAAGGTTAAAAATATTCATGCAAGCGGTGTATGCGTAGTCAGCAAAACCCCGGATATTGCCAATGCAAGAATAGAGTTTGAAAATGGCTGTGTAGCGAATCTTACTACTTCCAGAATTTCAATGAAAGCGATGAGAAAGAGCCGTTTCTTCCAGAAAGATGCTTACATTTCTGTAGATTTCCTTGAGAAAAAAGCAGAAGTGATCCGGATGAAAGATGCACCGGAGCACCCTACTCCTTTTGATATGATTATTGAAAATGCTGATGGAGAAAAAAATCAGATCTTATTTGAATACCCTGATATTCAACCGAATAATGCCATATTAGACGAATTAAATTCTTTTGCAGATGCCATCACTGATGGTAAAAATGTAGAGGTTTCCCTGGCAGACGGAACAGAAGCTTTGAAGGTGGCACTGGAAATCGTAAAACTGATTTCTTAAAAAACTTCAATATATAATATACCAGGCTGTCGTTGAATAAATGACAGCCTTTTTATTTTAACTTGATTTTTAATGTTTGATTATTTTGAAATTCATTGAAAATAATCTGTTTTCATTATATCATTTTAATCTTTGTTCTGAATTTTTAAATATATTTGTCTTTCTCAAAACAATTATTCTATAGTCTCTCCAATAATTTAAATCTATATGAAAAGAACCATCCTACTATCCGCTTTATTATTGTCTCAATTTGGGACATCACAATTATTAAAAACTGACGGTCAGAAAATAATTAATGACAAAGGTGAAAACATTCAGCTTCGGGGTCTTGGTCTCGGCGGATGGATGCTTCAGGAAGGTTATATGCTGAAAACGGCTGATTTTGCAGGTCCTCAGTATAAGATCAAGGAAAAGATTTCCGAATTAATTGGTGAAGACGGAATGAAGGAATTCTATAAAGCTTATCTTAAAAACGGCATTACCAAGCAGGATATCGATTTTCTCGCTAAATCCGGATTCAATTCTATAAGGCTGCCTATGCATTATGATCTGTATACTCTTCCCATTGAAAAAGAACCGGTAAAAGGGCAAAATACATGGCTGGAAGAAGGCTTTAAAATGACGGATGACCTGCTGAAATGGTGTGCTGAAAATAAAATATATCTGATCCTGGATCTTCACGCAGCACCGGGAGGACAGGGAAATGATGTCAATATTTCAGACAATGACAAAACAAAACCTTCACTTTGGGAAAGCAATGAAAACCAGAAAAAAACGATTGCGCTATGGAAAAAGCTTGCGGAACGATATAAGGATGAATCATGGATTGGCGGCTACGACCTGATTAACGAACCTAATATTAATTTCACCGGAAAAAATCCGAATGGAACTGATGAAATGTCTAACGCCCCACTCTGGAAACTGCAGAAAGAGATTACAGATGCCATCCGGGAAACAGATAAAAAGCACATTATATTTATTGAAGGAAACGGCTGGGGAAACAACTACAACGGACTGATCCCGCTTTGGGATAACAATATGGCATTCAGCTTCCATAAATACTGGAATTATAATAATGATGAAACGATCCAGTCTATTCTTGATCTCAGAAAGAAGCATAATATCCCAATTTGGCTCGGGGAAACCGGAGAAAACTCGAATGTATGGTTTACAGAACTGATCCAGCTTCTGGACAAACATAATATTGGCTATGCATTCTGGCCAATGAAAAAGATCGATAATATTGCAGGAATCACTAGTGTAAAGATTACTCCTGAATATGAAAAACTTCTGAATTATTGGAAAAACGGCGGTGAAAAACCATCTAAAGATTTTGCCACAAAAGCATTGATGCAGATTGCAGAAAACTATAAATTCAACAATGTTGAGATCAAGAATGATGTTATTGACGCCATGTTCAGGCAGGTAACGGATGATTCCACAAAACCATTCAGAAAACACATGGCTCCGGGAAGAATATTTGCTTCAGAGTACGATTTGGGAAGAATAGGTTCGGCCTATCTCGATCATGATTTTGTCAATCTTTGGGTAAGCGATCCCCAAAAAAGATCTGAATGGAATTCCGGACAGCAGATGAGGAATGACGGTGTGGATATTTATCTTTGTGATGACAATATCTCCAATCACTATTATGTAGGAAAAACGGAAAAGGGAGAATGGCTTCAATATACGATTAATGTAAAATCTGAGAAAAGCTATACATTCAGTATCCGATATTCAGGCAGCAACGACACCAATATCAAGCTTGAAGATGCTTCAGGAAAACAGCTTGCCAATGTTTCAATACCTTCTACGGGAGGAGAACAAAACTGGAAAACAGTATCCGTTAAAAATGTCCCGTTCAAGAAAGGGACAAATAAAATCAGGCTCCGCTTTGAAGGCAACGGTCCGAACCTGAATTATTTTGAAATACAATAATAATTATCTTAAATTGCAGATTCCTTTTAGTGCTTAAAAGGGATCTTCTTTTAACCTGTACATTATGAAAAAAATAGGACTTTTCTTTCTTCTGATTTCATCGCTGGCAGTAGCTCAGAAATCGGCTTTGGAGCAAAAAATAAACTCTATCACAGAAGGCAAAAAAGCAACAGTAGGAATTTCAGTTCTTGGCTTTGAGAATAATTTTAAATACAGTAAAAACGGAGACAAACAGCTTCCTACTTTAAGTGTTTTTAAGTTTCATATTGCCTGTGCAGTTTTAGATCTTGTAGACCAGAAGAAACTTTCTCTGGATCAGAAAATTTTCATTAAAAAATCTGATCTTTTGGAAGATACATGGTCTCCGTTTCGGGAAAAACATCTTGAAGGAAATATTGAAGTTCCCTTACGTGAGGTGATAGACTATACGGTAGCATTAAGTGACAACAATCTTTGTGATCTACTGTTGAAGCTTATCGGAGGAACCCAAACTGTTCAAAAATTCATGGATTCCAAGGGAGTTACCGGTTTCCAGATCAAGTATAATGAGCAGGAAATGCACACAAAAAACTGGAATGCTTTGTATGAAAATTACAGTACACCGAATTCTGCCATTCTGGTTCTAAAAAAATTCTACGACGGAAAGCTTCTTTCTAAAAGATCTACAAATTTCCTGATGCAGGTCATGATCGGAACAAAAACCGGAACGAATAAAATTGTTGAACAGTTACCAAAAAATACTCCGGTTGCGCATAAAACCGGTGCTTCAGGAAAGAATAATGATGGTCTTACGATTGCAGAAAACGATATAGGAATCATCACACTTCCAAACGGAAAACATTATGCAATTGCCGTATTTATAAGCAATTCCACGGAAACAAATGCAGTGAACTGCAGAATGGTTTCAGATATTTCCAGGGCGGTCTGGGATGATTTTAATAAGTAAAATATTAAGCTTATTTTTAACGGCTTAAGAAGTTGTAAATATCGGTTCTGATCTTATTAAACAGAATAAAAGCAATTTCACTCAATATTGATATGAAAAAATTATTGTTCGCTATAAGTCTGCTCTGCTTTACTTTTCTTTTTTCACAAAAAAGCATGAGCTATGTGCGCATAAGCTATAGCAGCATGTGCTGTGGGACTCCCTCGACCAAACCGGTCACAGATTATCTGAAAAAGTTTGAGAAAAGCAATCACCTGAAGGCTTTTGAAATCTTAAAACAGGGCGGCCTGGGAAGAGAAGGTGAATTTGATTTATACATCGGAACAGACAAATTGGGTAAAAAACAAAAAACGGCTTTCACAAAAGGTCTTCAATCTGTTGTTACTTTACAAAACAAAACCAGAAAACAGAACAGCGACGGCACAGTGGATTTCAATCCGTCGGTAACTGTTTATCAATCTGGTTTAACGGATATTAAAAATTTAACTATTTATAAAAAATAAAAGAAAAATGATCAAAAACATTGTAGTTATTGGAGCGGGAACTATGGGGAACGGTATTGCGCATACTTTTGCGCAAAGCGGATTCAAAGTAAATCTGGTAGATGTATCTCAGGATGCTCTGGACAGAGGATTGAAAACGATCACAACGAACCTTGACAGAATAATTGCAAAGGGAAACCTTACTGAAGAACAGAAAGCTGAAACTTTAGGAAATATCACCACTTTTACGGAACTTAAGGAAGCGGCAGGTAATGCAGACCTTATTGTAGAGGCAGCTACTGAAAATCTGGATCTGAAACTGAAAATCTTCGGCCAGATGGATGACTCTGCCCCAGAACACTGTATTCTTGCCACCAATACTTCTTCTATTTCCATCACAAAGATCGCAGCAGCAACAAAAAGAGCTGATAAAGTGATCGGAATGCACTTCATGAACCCGGTTCCTATTATGAAACTGGTAGAGATCATCAGAGGATATTCTACTTCAAGAGAAACTTTCGATGTGATCTATGAGATGAGCAAGACTTTAGGTAAGGTTCCTGTAGAGGTGAATGATTATCCTGGTTTTGTTGCCAACAGAATTCTTATGCCGATGATCAATGAGTCAATTGAAACGCTTTATAATGGGGTAGCTGGTGTAGAAGAAATTGATACCGTAATGAAGCTTGGAATGGCACACCCAATGGGGCCGCTCCAGTTGGCAGATTTTATTGGTCTTGATGTGTGTCTTGCGATCTTAAATGTAATGTATGACGGTTTCAAAAATCCAAAATATGCTCCTAACCCACTTCTTGTAAACATGGTAATGGCTGGAAAACTGGGCTTAAAGTCGGGGGAAGGTTTCTATGATTATTCGGAAAGTAAAAAAGCCGAAAAAGTTTCAAAAATGTTTTTGAAATAATTTTAAGTCAATAATTTTATTTATCTTTGATCAAAGTTAAAACATTAAAAAAAATGAAATTACCAAAGTTTTTATTAGCAGACAATTCGGAATTTCCTGAAGATTTATTCGTAGTTCATACAGAATATCCAAGATTTATCTTAAACGTTGAGGAAGAAGAAGTTGAATGGTTAGATGATTTGGAAGGAGACGATGAAGAAACTATGGCAGATGAAGCTACAAAGGTGGTAGAAGCTGCATTCAAATGGTGCGATGAAGAGTTGGCTAAATACGACGAAGAAGAGGAAGATTAATTAATAACAATCTAAACATAAAAAAGGAACTCAATTTGAGTTCCTTTTATTTTTTATTCTGCTTTATTGAATTTCAACAGTAGAAGATTGTCTTTGTACAATTCCAGGGTTGTTCCGGAGATTACATATTTGTTAGCTTTACCTACCATATCCATAAAGTTCTGCTCAACACTCATATTACTGCACATCATTCTGGTAGATCCCAGCTGTCCTGCAGAGAAATCACCTGTAGAAGGGTCTACTTTAGCTGTTCCAAAATAATTGTTGCATCCTGCATTACCATTGATTTTTTCGCCTTCAATATTCAGGGTAGGAATCTTACCTTTCACGTTATCTGCCAATGTCCATTTTGTATTAGCCAATGAAGGCTGTGCCTTTCCTACTTTAGAAGCAGAAGCACTGGACATTGTTCCGCACGAAGCGAGAACCGCTGCCGCACATATACTTAAAAAAAGATTTTTCATTTTTTTCTTTTTGAATTACTCAAATTTAAGGAAATTATATTATTTAAACGGTTCGTAAAGGATTTTATTACTTTCGAAAACTCTATTTTAGAATTATTTTTTTAAAGATCAATGGGTTAATGTCGTCGCATTGACTTTGTTTACTTCTTGAATCAGGTTTTTATTTTTTGGCTATTTAGGTAATCTAACACGGGCTAAAGCCCGTTTTTATTGAATGGTTATCTGAAGAGGATTGAATTTCTTTTTTCTCTCGCAGATCCGGCTGATTGAGCAAATTTATGCTTGAAAATGTATACTATAAGATTATGTAGAATTTAACTGGCAATGATTACAAAACAAAAAAACGGGCTGAAGCCCGTTTTAATGATATATTTTATGTAAATTAAGATCTTAATTCTGCATTGTATTCTTTCTGGAATGTTTTAATCAGGGAATCCATTACTTCAGAAATTTCTTTTTCTTCCAATGTTTTCTCTTCATTCAGTAGTTCAAAACTCATTGCGTAAGACTTCTTACCTTCCGGAAGATTTTTCCCTTCATATACGTCGAATAAGTTAATATTCTTGATGAAAGGCGATTTGTTCTTTTTCGCAGTCTGATACAGATCCTGATAGTTTACATTTTTATCGATCAGCAAGGCAAGATCTCTCCTGATCTTGTTAAATTTAGGAATATCTTTAAACTTCAATCCGTTTTTAGAACGTAATTCCTGAGCCATTTCAAGCTCGATCTCTGCGTAGAAACATTCCTGGTCAATATCAAAATCTTTTAGTAATACAGGGGCTACTTTTCCAATTCTTACTAAAGTTTTTCCGCCAGCTTCATATGCTAAAGAGTCAGAAAATCTCTCATCAGTTAAGGCTACTTCTGTGTAATTAACACCAATTCTTTCCAACAGAACCTTCACATAAGCTTTAAGATTATAAAAGCTTACAGCAGATTTCGGCTGCAGCCAGTTTTCAGCAACATCTCTTCCTGTAACAAGAAGGGCAAGCTGCTTTCTTTCTTCGTATTTCTCTTTTTTGTGGTAGATTTTTCCGAATTCAAAGAATTTAATATCCTGATTTTTTCTGTTGATGTTGTAAACTGCATTCTGCAAAAGACCTTCCAATAGAGATTTTCTCATAAAAGCAAGATCCCCACTCAATGGATTCAATAGTTTTACAGCATCAGTTTCATCTTTTACAGAGGTCAGCGAGTTATTCATGACTTCATTGAATCCAATGCCCTGAAGTGTTCTTGCCCAGTTGTTTTCAAGTTCGTCCTGGTCGTTGGCACTCAATTTTACCGGTGTAAATGAGATTTTCTGTGGTGCATCGATCTTGTTGTATCCGTAAATTCTTAAAATCTCTTCAATAACATCAATTTCTCTTGTTACATCCGCTCTGTAAGCTGGTACAGAAATTTCAAGTCCGTTCTGGATCTCATTTAAGACCTGAATTTCCAAAGCTTTTAAGATCTCTTTTACTTTTTCTCTGTGGATTTTTGTTCCCAGAATCTGTTCAATTCTTGAAAATCTGATGATCACATAATTGTCTTCGATTTTCTTCGGATATTCTTCCAAAAGATCTCCTACCAATTTTCCTCCGGCAATCTCCTGAATCAGTTTGATGGCATGGGTAATGGCTGTTCTGGTAATATTAGGGTCTACTCCTCTTTCAAATCTGAAAGAAGCATCTGTATTTAAACCATGGAATTTAGCTCCTTTTCTTACCGCTACCGGATTGAAATAGGCACTTTCCAAGAATATGGTCTTTGTCTCATCAGAAACTCCTGAATTGGCGCCACCAAAAACTCCGGCAATACACATTGGATTGTCTTTTCCGTCTTTGATCATAACCTCGGAACCGTTCAACGTTCTTTCAACACCATCAAGTGTTGTAAACTTGGTTCCTGTTTTTACAGTTCCTACTTTTACTTTACTGTCAGCAATCTTGTCTGCATCAAAGGCGTGAAGAGGCTGTCCGTAACCGTGAAGGATATAGTTGGTAATATCTACAATATTATTGATGGGGTTTAAACCAATTGCTTTTAATCTGTCTTTCAACCAGGCCGGAGATTCAGCTATTTTCACTTCTTCAATCACTGCTCCGATGTATCTTGGACACAGTTCAGCATCTTCTACTTCAAGAGTAAAATTGTGTGAACCTTCATTGTTTAATGTTTCAGAAGAAACTTTCTCAAACATTGATTTCTGCTGGTTGGTCGAAAGGAAAGCATGAAGATCTCTTGCCACTCCGTAATGGGACATGGCATCTGTTCTGTTCGGCGTTAATCCGATCTCCAAAACTTCATCATTGGTCAGTTCAAAATAGTCTGCAAAGTTTTTTCCCACTTCATATTTTGTCTCATCCAGAACCATAATTCCACCGTGATCATCACTAAGGCCAAGTTCATCTTCCGCACATATCATTCCCTGAGAGACCTCGCTTCTGATCTTAGCTTCTTTGATTTCAAAAAAGTTTCCTGTTTTATCGTAGATCTTAGTTCCAACAACCGCAACAGGAACAGTCTGTCCCACTTCCACATTTGGAGCTCCGCAAACAATATTTAATATTTTTCCGTTTCCTACGTCAACCGTTGTTTTCTTTAGTTTGTCTGCATTCGGATGTTTTTCGCAGGTCAATACCTTCCCTACCACAATACCTTCCAGGCTGCCTCTTACGCTTTCAAATTTTTCTATCCCCTCCACTTCAAGACCAATATCTGTAAGGAATTCTCCGATCCTTTCTGTTTTGAGTTCCGTTTTGATAAAGTCTTTCAGCCAGTTGTTTGATATTTTCATTTGCTATATTTTGAAAAATTTATTTGAATTTCCGCACCATTTCTACTGTACGGTTTTTCCGGTACAAATGTCGTGTTTTTTTAAGAAACAGAGAAATTTAGGGCTCACTTTAAAACAAATAGTTTTATTAAATTTTCTTTCTGAAATGAGTATTATTAAAACCTTTTTTTACAGAAAACACACCATAAAACTCATATTCTTTGTTTAGTTTTCAGGTTATTGAATAAAATTTACATATTAAAGATCTTAACTCAATTCTTATAAAACAAAAAAGAGGTCTTGAAAATCAAAACCTCTTTTATTTTATCTGTCAGAATATTACAATCCGATTACCGGCATTGATAACATCAGGATGTTTTCGCTTTCTTCAAGACCGTCAAGAGGTTCAATGATCCCCGGTCTGTTCGGTTGAGACATTTTCATGGTGATATCGTCAGAACCTAAAATGGTAAGCATTTCCGTTAAAAACTTAGAGCTGAAACCGATATTGATATCTTCCCCGTTGTAATCGCAAGGGATCTGCATGTCTGCTTTGTTTGCATATTCCGTATCTTCTGCATGAAGGTGAAGAATGTTGGCAGACAGTTTAAATCTTACCTGATTGGTCGATTTGTTAGACATGATCGATGCTCTTTTGATTGCTCCCAGAAGAAGGTTTCTGTTGATCGTCAGTACATTTGGATTTTCCTTTGGAATTACTGCTGTATAGTTGGGATATTTCCCATCAATCAGTCTGCAGATCCAGATATGCTTTCCAAAGGTAAATTTAGCCATATTCTCGTTGAAGTCGATTGTCACGTCTTCGTTAGAACTAGCCAAAATATTTTTGAAAATATTCAACGGCTTTTTAGGCATGATAAATTCCATAGGCTCGGCATTCATCAGATCTGTTCTTTTATAGACAACCAGCCTGTGGGAATCTGTAGAAACAAAATTCGTTTCATTTTCTCCAAACTGGAACAGTACACCTGTCATTACCGGGCGAAGAGAATCATTGCTTGTTGCAAAAAGAGTATTTGTCAACGCTTCAGATAAAACTCCTGCCGGCATTGCCACGCTCTGGGAAGCATCAAATTCCGGAAGCTCCGGGTAATCGTCTGCATTATCCAATGCCACAGCGAAATTATCTTTTTCATCTAAAATCTCCAGCTGGCTACCGGTTCCTTCTGCGTTGTCTTTTACAACAAACGTTAAAGGCTGTTCGCCATAAGTCTTGATAAAATCCTGAAAAATTTTAGCAGGAACGGCAAATTTACCCGAATCGTCAGACTTTACCTCCAAAGAAGTAACAAGAGTAGTCTCGCCATCAGAAGCTGTAATGGTAACGTTATTTCCGTCTAATTCAAAAAGATAGTTTTCTAAAATCGGTCTCGACTGAGAGCTTGATATTACGCCACTTACAGTTTGCAATGCTTTCTGCAGTTCACCACTTGAAATAATAAATTTCATAGATTTAAAAATAAGTTTCTACAAATATAATAAATAGAAACTATAATGAAAAAAATAATCTTAAGGAGTTTTAAACAAATATCACTAACCTGTTTTCAGGCTTGATGTTATCTCAATAATTTATCTGATGATTAATTTTTGAATCAAAGATCCATTAGTCTACCAGACAAATATTATATTTGTGAAAAAGAAATCATGCGAAAACCACCTGTCCATAAAAGTTTTCTGAACGCTTTCCATGGTGTTTTTCTGATGATGAGAACGGAAAGAAATTTCCAGATAGAGCTTGTGGCTTTTTTCATTAATCTTTTCCTTATTTTCTATTTTAAGCTGTCAGCAGTAGATACCACATTGGTTGTTATCGCCTCTTTAGGCGTTCTATGTGCAGAAATTTTCAATACAGCAATTGAAAGAATATGTGACATCATTCAGCCTGATTTTGATAAGAGAATCGGATTTATTAAAGACATTGCTGCCGGAACAGTTCTTCTTATGGCAATCGGATCTGTTGCTGTTGGAGTGATTGTGTATTGGAAATATATTTTTGTAAATGGCTAATATTACATTTAATGTTGAACGGGCTAGGTCCCTATTGAATAGGATCAACCCATCATAGATATTTTTCAACGATTGAAATTGCGGTTTCAGCCATTATGCCATACCCTTTCTCGTTGGGGTGAACTCCATCTGCTGAAAGTAAAATCTCTTTATTTTCTACAAATGCAGCATAAAAGTCAATATAGCTCAAAGCATTTTCTGCAGCTAAATCTTTAAGGATCTGATTGTAAGTTAAAACTTCATCATTCGTTCTCAGTTTTCCTGCAGGAGTTTCTATATGGTCGACTTTTTGGGAGATTGGCAGGATACTTACAAGATAAATATCTTCAGAATATTGTCTTGCATGCTGAACTGCTGTCATGATATTTTTTCTAAACTGTTCAGGAGTTACCAAGTAAACACCGTTCTTTTTAACCAGATCATTAGCACCATACCCGATAAAAATTATATTTCCTTCCGGAGAATTCCGCGCTGCCAGCTCATGGGGCATTCTTTTCAACAGACCTTCCGTTGTTTCACCACCTATTCCGAGGTTAAAAAGAATCAGTTCGTTGCTTCCTTCATGAAACTGCTGCAAAGCATATCTTTTAAGAATATCTACCCATCCACCGAATACTCCGTCATATTCTCCGTAAGTAATACTGTCTCCGAAGAATAGCCCGTAAATCATTTTTTTCATTTATTAATCTTGCGTTTTTTTGGATATCATTAATTTAATAGCACTATACCCTATCCTGGGCTAAATCGTCACGTTGTAACTCTAGTTCAAAATTAAGGTAATATTTTTGTGTGATTCGAGAATTTCAATTAAAATTTCAAATAAGGTCTGGCCGCCACCTGAAATCAGCTTATCTAACTTGTGCTGTATCAATTCTGTGTTAAATGGTTTTCCCTGCCTGATTTTATTTTCATAAAAACTTCGGGTGGCTTCAAAACCAAGATCTTCTTTTGATTTTTGAGAATCTTTCCAGTTGATTTCAACTTCATCCTGGCTTTCAAACACTCCGAAACCTCCGTACAGGATATCATCAAAGCCATCCAGCGTTCCCACTTGCCAGTCGGTATTTTTCATCAGAACTTTAGAAATTTCATCATAGAATCCGTCCAGATCTGAAAAATGACTGCCATTGATTATGATTGTTTTATTTTTATCTGAATTCAACATGGTTCTGAATTTATTACGGTAATCTGTGCTTTGCATTTCTTACAGTCAGTTTAACAATAGTAAATATAAAAAATGACCGCCATCAGGCAGTCATTTTTACTTTTCTTTTATTCTTATCTGAAGTATTCTACTCCGTTTTTGAATATGTTGTGATAATTCGCAGTCGGTATATTTTTCATGAGACCTTGTGCAAAACGCTCAGGATGCCCCATTCTTCCGTAAATCTTTCCACATGGGCTGGTAACTCCTTCAATTCCGAATAATGAGTTATTGGGATTGAATGGCATTCCATGGGCAATGTTTCCGTCAAGATCGATGTATTGGGTAGCAATCTGCCCGTTTTCGTACAGCTTTTTTATTTCTTCTTCAGAAGCCATAAAACGACCTTCACCGTGAGAAATCGGGATGGTAAATACCTGACCCTTCATTCCTTTTAACCAAGGACTTTCGTCGTTGATGACTTTAACGTTGACCATTTGCGAGATATGTCTTCTGATGGCATTGTGAGCCAATGTCGGAGAGTTTTCGTCCAGATCTTTGATTCTTCCGTAAGGTAACAGACCGGATTTAACCAAAGCCTGGAAACCGTTACAGATCCCGATGATCATTCCATCTCTATCCAATAATTCATGAACGGCATTTTTCATCTTTTCGTTTTTCAGAACATTCACAATGAATTTTGCGGAACCATCCGGCTCATCACCTGCTGAGAAACCTCCTGAAAAGGCAAGGATTTGAGAAGTTTTGATCTCTTCCACCCATGCATCAATGCTTTCATCCAGTAATTGGTGATTGATGTTTTTCAATGGAAGACTGCTGATCACGGCGCCTTCTTTCTGAAATGCATTTAACGTATCGTACTCGCAGTTTGTTCCGGGAAATACAGGAGCAAATACTTTCGGTTGGGCAATTCCGTGTTTCTTAATAATAATATTTCTTGGGTTGATAGAGTTTGATTTCTCATCAATCTCAACCGTCAGTTTTTCTTTTTCTTTAGTAGGGAAAAGTTTTTCAAATGTTTTTGTATTAGCTTCAAGCAATTCTAAGATATTGAATTCAAAATTACTGATTTTCAATACATTTGAATCCTCAACCTCACCAATCAATTGAATATCAGAAAAATTTAAATCTTCTTTAGATTCAATAATTAAGCTTCCGATATTTTTAGCCAGTAAAGCATTTTCATCAATATTAATATTTGCACCCAATCTGTTTCCAAAGGTCATTTTTGCTAAAGCTACAGCAGCACCCCCTTCTTTAATGGTTTTCACAGAAACAATTTTTCCAGCTTTAATATTTTCAAAAATAAATTCAAAAATTCCTTTTAAGCTTTGATAGTCTGGAAGTCCGTTTTCCTGTGGAATGTGATTGAAATAATATATTTTATTTCCAGCTTTCTTAAATTCCGGAGAGATCACATTGCTCTTCTCACCGTTAGCGCAAGCAAATGAAATTAAGGTCGGCGGAACATTCAGATCCTGGTAAGTACCACTCATGGAGTCTTTACCTCCAATCGCTGCCAAACCAAGGTTAATTTGAGCATCATAAGCTCCTAAAAGTGAAGCTAAAGGTTTACCCCATTTCTCAGCACTCTGCCCCAGTTTTTCAAAGTATTCCTGAAAGCTTAATCTGATGTTTTTATAATCGCCTCCCATGGCAACAATCTTCGCCACACTTTCTACTACTGCGTAAGAAGCTCCCAATAATGAATTCTGTTTTGAAATTCCGGTGTCAAATCCCCAACTCGCAAAAGAAACGGTTTCAATGTCTTTTGCACCTAAAACCGGCAGGGTCTGAGCACTTCCTTCCATTAAGGTTTGCTGATATTTTCCACCAAGAGGCATAGCAACCGTAGTCGCACCGACAGAGGAATCAAACATTTCCAGAAGTCCTTTCTGGGAAGCTATATTTTTGTCGCTTAACAGGTTTAGGAAGTTTTCTTTTGTGAAATCCGGTGTTTCTTCTTTTACTTCTTCAAGATGGGTAATTTTCACCTCCTGAGTTTTGGAACATCCGTTGGTATCAAGGAATTCTCTTGAAAGGTCAACAATTTTATCACCTTTCCAGAACATCTGCATTCTTCCTGAATCGGTCACTTTTGCTACTTCTACAGCAACAATGTTCTCATCTTCACAGAATTTGATGAACTGTTCTTTATCTTTTGGATCAACTACGACTGCCATTCTTTCCTGAGATTCTGAAATAGCCAGCTCAGTTCCGTTCAAACCTTCATATTTTAAAGGTAAAACATCAAGATTTACTTCTAATGAATCAGCAATTTCACCAATCGCTACGGAAACACCTCCTGCTCCAAAGTCATTGGATTTCTTAATCAGTTTCGTTACGTCAGGGTTTCTGAACAGTCTTTGGATCTTACGTTCTTCAACGGCATTTCCTTTCTGAACTTCAGTAGACATGGTGTGGATACTGTTTTCATCCTGTACTTTTGAACTTCCACTGGCTCCGCCAACACCATCACGACCCGTTGCACCTCCTAAAATAATAATAGAGTCTCCATTTTCAGGTTTGTCACGTCTTACCCAATCTACAGGAACGGCTCCTGTAACGAATCCTACTTCCATTCTCTTGGCTTTGTACCCTTCATCGTAGATCTCAGAAACCATGGTAGTGGCAAGGCCAATTTGGTTTCCGTAAGATGAATACCCGTTGGCAGCCTGTTTTGTAATGGTTTTCTGAGGAAGTTTTCCTGGCAAAGTCTGGTCAACCGCTTCTAAAACATCAGCAGCACCCGTTAATCTCATCGCCTGGAATACAAATGATCTTCCGGACAAAGGATCTCTGATAGCACCACCAAGACATGTTGAGGCCCCACCGAAAGGTTCAATTTCTGTAGGGTGATTGTGGGTCTCATTTTTGAATAATAAATACCATGGTTCTTTTTTACCATCATATTCTGCTTCGATCTGGATTGTACATGCATTGATCTCGTCTGAGATGACAAGGTTTTCCAGATTGCCTGTTTTATGGAAATATTTACCACAAACCGTTGCGAGATCCATTAAAGAGATCGGCTTCAGCTCACGGCCTAAGAATTTTCTTTTTTCGATATAATCATTGAAAATGGTTTCCAATGTATGTTTGAATGCTCCTTCAAACTGGATGTCTGACAGTTCTGTTTCAAAAGTGGTATGGCGGCAGTGGTCACTCCAATAGGTGTCTAAAACTTTCAGTTCCGTTTCGGTAGGATTTCTTTTTTCTGTTTTAAAGTATTCCTGAATAAATTTCAGGTCATCCAATCCTAATGCAAAACCGTGATCATTATAGAAATTTTCAAGTTCAGCATCATCGAAACTGATAAAATTTTCGTGAATTAAAACTTTGGTCGGTATTTCGTCTGCAGGAATGTTTAATATGGAAAGATCTTTTTCCTGAGACTCTACTTTGTTGATGAGGAGATCTTTGATCTTCAAAATATCTGCTTCAGAAACTCCTTCAAACTGGATAAGTTTTCCACTTCTTACTTTTGACTTTTCATTCTCTGTCAGTAAGGCAATGCACTGCTGGGCAGAATCTGCACGTTGATCATACTGGCCGGGAAGAAATTCCATTGCAAAATAAATGCCTTCTGCAGGGTTTTCTGTATGTAAAATATCGGTCACGGGATCTACGAAAGTGCTGTTTACCACTTTTTCAAATTCTCCTTCATTCAATCCAAAAATATCGTACACATTGTACACTTTCACATTTTTGGCTGCCGGAACGACTGCTTTTACTTCATCAAAAATTTTTGGACTTTCAACATCGAAAATACCTCTTTTTTCTACGAAAATTCTTTTGTTATTAGACATTAGATGTCAGATTTTAATATTAGATTTATTACTTTCTTTTTACTTTTTTTAAGAACTCATACGGTTCTTTATATTTTAAACCTCAACGTCAGATTACATCATCCGTTTGTTTAATTTTCTTATTTTACAAATTTATTAGGATGATCAGGATGCTCTTTCTGAAACTGTTCCGCCTCTTTTATTTCATTATCCAGCCATTTTTCGTAAGGAATCTTTTCATTATAATCCATGGCATATTTTTCTTTACCATCTTCTGAAACCAGAAATGTAAAACGATCTGCAATCAGCAGATCCATCCCTAGAGCAAAGGTGTTGATCTCGTAATAAGGAAAATTTTCTTTTGGTCTTTCCACAATTTCAAAAAGCAATTTCTTTTCAGCATCAGACATCTTAGGATAAACATTAATATAATAAAGACCTGAAAGTGTTTTATTCTGCTTTTCAAAAAACTGAAGAATAGTCTTCTCTTTTTGGTTGTAGCCAAACGGACTCGGATAGTATTTCCCCTGAATTTCTTTATCTCTATCTGATGATTTTACAATGGGCTTAACGGTTTCTCCTTTGGTATTCATAACACCCCAGGTTCCCCCTACAATTCCTTTATGCTCATCTTCTGTTTTCTCCCAGTCGCAGCCATCACAAAATACAGCATAACCATATTCAAAGTATGAAACAAAGTCATGTTTGGCTTCTATAACAATTTTCCCATTCCGGTCAGCAAAGCCAACTTTCCCATTTTTCACATATCTTCTGACTCCTTCCTTGAAATAATCGGCTCCATTGTCATAAAAGAAGGGCCTGTACAGAAAATTTCCTTTTTTGTCGTACACATATCCCCAGGCATTTTTTTCTTTCACTTCACTTTTCTTAGAACCATCAAAATAAATGGTTTCTTCTTTTACAAGATCACCGTCTTCAAGATCGGAATAGATTTTAAATTGGGCAGGAACGATAATTTTTCCGTCCTGATCTTTTACTCCAGCCAATGTATCTTTTGAAATAAAGTACTTTAAAACCTCTTTCTTCTGGGAAAAAGAAAGGATGGGGATCATGGAAATGAGTAAAAGCGTTTTTTTCATACCTGATTAATAGTAAATCTTAATCTACTCGTCTTTATTTAGATTTGTCTTCCTTCGAACATTTTCAATAATATAATATTTTTGATCAACATTATAATCTATAGAGTTCTCAAGTTTCCACTTTTGATATCCTTTATAATCAAATTGATGATTTTCAGCAGGACTTAATAAATAATAATATTGCTCCATTAAATATTCATCTGTGAAACCATCATTTCGAAGTTTTGTAAAAAAAGAAATCAATTTGTCTACTGCAGGATTGCCTTCTTTAATTGAATTAGGATTTTTCTCTGTTTTGTAATCTATAAAGCCATTAATACCTGCAATTTGAAAATCTAGAAGAGTTCCGGGAATACCTGATGCTCTTTCATATTTATCAATATTTTCATAGATCCATTTCATCTTATTCAGAGAACTGCTCATGGTAATTCTTAACATTGTTGTATCCCTTGCAGCAGCAGGCGCATAAACAATATTAGAGTATCTTGTCAACGGATTATTTTCTACAATTTTAGCTGGCTTCAAAATATTTAAAAATTCATCATGCCTTTTATTCAGAGCTAAAGTATCATTATCTTCCTGGCTCATTTCTGAAATAAACACCCAAAAACCTGCATCATAAACTCTAACATTAATCAATCTATTAAGATGCTTAAAATAGGTGCTGATTCCTCGAAGTGTAAATCTTCCTTCTTTAAAAATTACAATTTTATCTACTCTTTCACTTTGTTTAGGCGTATATCTTCTTTCATTAAGATCTTTATAATAATGATTTAAAAGTCTTTCTTCATGTAGAAGAGCCGGAACAATTTTAAATTTAAATTGTGCATCATTATTTTTATTCTCATATTCTGCAGAAAGAACACTATCGTTTTTAGAATTTGTAAATAAACCCGTTCTTACAAACTCTCCCAAGTTTAGAGGAACTGTAATTGTTGAAGTAGTATGTTGAAAAATTTCATTTGACTTAATTTTTTTATTTGGCTTTAAATCCTGAGAAAATGCAATCACAGGAATCATCATTAGAATAAATAGCAAATAATATTTCATACAACTTCAAAAAAAATGCAGCCCAAAAGACTGCATCTATTTTATACTTTAAGATCAGCCTCCAATCCTATCAGGTCTTTATTCTGATCCAGAATGGGCTGGACTTCATTTGCGATGAATTCCTCCGTCTGAATAGGTGCGAAACCGATAAAGTTTTTAGGATCTAAAACTTCTTTTAATTTTGATTTATCTAATTTTAAAGAATCATCATTTAAGATTCTTTCAATAAGGTCATTTTCTTTCCCTTCTTCTTTTACTTTTTTGGAAGCTTCCATAGAGTGAACTCTTATTACTTCATGAATTTCCTGACGGTCACCACCAGCTTTCACTTCTTCCATGATGATATATTCTGTCGCCATGAAAGGAAGTTCTTCCATAATATGTTTGTTGATTCTGTTTGGATATACAACGATCCCGTTCATGATGTTGTTCCAGATCAATAGAATAGCGTCAACAGCAAGAAAAGCCTGAGGAATCGTCAGTCTCTTGTTGGCAGAGTCATCCAATGTTCTTTCAAACCATTGAGTAGAAGCTACCATTGCAGAACTTGTCGTTAAGGACATTACATATTTTGCCAAAGCTCCGATTCTTTCACTTCTCATTGGATTACGTTTGTACGCCATTGCTGATGAACCAATCTGGTTTTTCTCGAAAGGCTCTTCAATTTCTTTAAGATTTTGAAGAAGACGTAAATCGTTGGTGAATTTATGAGCAGACTGGGCAATATTTCCTAATAAAGCAACTACTTTAGCATCAATTTTTCTGTCATAAGTCTGACCTGAAACGCCGAATACTTTTTCGAAACCGAATCTTTTTGAAAGTTCTTTATCTAAATGTTTTACTTTAGAATAATCACCGTTGAAAAGCTCCAAGAAGCTTGCAGCAGTACCTGTAGTTCCTTTTACTCCTCTGAAACGCAGTGTTTCTAAGAAGAAATCCAGTTCTTCAATATCAAGAACCAAACTCTGTAACCAAAGGGTCGCTCTTTTCCCAACAGTAGTCAGCTGAGCCGGCTGGAAATGGGTAAATCCTAAAGTAGGAAGGTCTTTATACTGAATAGAGAAATCAGCCAGGTTTTTCATTACATTAACCAGCTTTTTCTTTAAAATCAAAAGCCCGTCACGGATCTGAATAAGGTCTGTATTGTCTCCTACAAAAGCTGAAGTAGCTCCTAAGTGGATAATTCCTTTTGCTGAAGGGGCCACATCACCATAGGTGTGAACGTGAGCCATTACATCATGACGGAATTTTTTTTCATACTCAGCCGCTTTATCGTAATCGATATTTTCAGCATTAGCTTTCAACTCTGCAATCTGCTCGTCAGAAATATCAAGACCAAGGTCTTTTTCAATTTCAGCCAAAGCGATCCAAAGCTTTCTCCAGGTACGGAATTTGTTATTATGTGAGAAATTAAACAACATTTCTTCACTGGAATAGCGCTCTTCCAATGGATTTTTGTAGGAATTCATTCTTTCTTTTACTTTTTAGATGTACAAAAATAAGGATTTTCAGTGAGAGACGAAAATTGTAACGGTGTTTTAAGCTTCTATTCAAATCAAATTTATTTTTTGAATCATTAGTCTGTTTATACCGGTATTATTTCTCTGATTAATTGTATGGACATGCACAGATATTCTCTGTCGTTTAATTGAGATTTACTGAAATTAACTAATTTTGCTGTTTCATTTTTAAACAACAATAATTCGTCAATTCAATGGATTTACAGAAATTGAAGATCAAGAAAAACATCCAAAAAGAAGAGGATAAAAACCTGTCTTTCCGTATTTTTGATCTGAGCAAAGAAAGGCTGCAAGAATATCAGAAGCCTCACAAAAAAGATCACTTCTGTATAATTGTCGTTGAAAATGGCCACGTTCAGGTTCATATTGAAGAAAAGACGCATAGCCTTAAAGCCGGAAAGATTTCTGTCATTTTTCCTGAACAGGTTCATTTTGTTTCAAATCCAAGCGAAGATTTAAAGGGAAAGATTATTCTGTTTGAGGAAATTCTGTTCTGCTCTGATATTCTTAAAAATGAACTGAGCACCTATAACGTAAATCTTTCTACCCAGCTTAACTGTACTATTCTTCCTGCGAAAGAGTTTGAGCGAAGTATGCATCTGTTGAAAATGATTTGGGATATTTATATCAACCCAAGTCTTATTAAAAAGGAACAGGCCCGTTTTTATATTAAAATTTTTCTGCTGGGCCTTATTGAATCTATTCACGGATTACATCCGGTATTGTATAAGGAAACTACAGATAAGCCTCTGTATATTCAATTTAAAAAGTATCTTAATCAGCATTACAAAGAGCAGCGAACGGTTCAGTATTATGCTGAAAAATTATCTATTACCTCTAAAAAACTAAATTCCATCACAAAAAAACATTGTGGGGAAACAGCCATCCATACGATCCATAACCGTATTCTGATAGAAATTAAAAGGCAGCTTTTATTCTCAGACCTTACTCACAAAGAGATTGCGTTTGACCTTGGGTTCAATTCTCCTTCTGCTCTTAGTAAGTTTGTAAAGTCTAAATTAAAGGAAACTCCAACGGAACTTCAGCAGGAACTGGCGCAAATGTATAACGGATAGTCTTATTTGTATAACATGACTCATTCTGCGTGATCTAATTTTGCATCATTAAACAAATAAAAGAAAAATGAGCAAGTTATTTATTGCAGGAGAGGTTTTCCATGGTCCTGGAAGCCTTGAAGAATTAAAAAACATTAAAGGTAAAAAAGCGGTTATCGTAACCGGAGGAGGTTCTATGAGAAAAAGTGGAACGCTTGACAAAGCAATCGCTTTCTTAACTGAGGCAGGAATAGAAACTAAAGTTTTTGATGGTGTGGAAGAAGATCCTTCCTCTGCAACCAGCTTAAAGGGTGCTGAAGTCATGAGTGCTTTTGAACCGGACTGGATCATTGGGTTAGGTGGCTGTTCTGCAATTGATGCAGCGAAAATCATGTGGGTATTCTACGAATATCCTGATACAGATTTTGATTCATTAATTAAACCTTTCACAATTCCTGTACTTAGAAATAAGGCGAGATTCATCGCAATTCCTTCTACCAGCGGAACTGGAACTGAAACGACAGGACTGGCCGTAATCACAGATCGTGAAAAAGGGGTAAAATATCCAATTGTATCTTATGAGCTGACGCCTGACATTGCTATTGTTGATGGTGAAATATGCGCTTCAATGCCTGCTCATATCACTTCAAATACTGGTTTGGATGCATTGACGCATTGTGTGGAAGCTTATGTTTCCAATATTGAAAACAATTATGCAGATGCTCTGGCGAAAGGTGGTTTGGAAATCGTTTTTGATAATCTGAAAGAAGCAGTAAATAATCCAACGAATATCAAAGCCCGTCAGAATATGCATGATGCCTCTTTTATGGCAGGTCTGGCGTTTAATAATGCGTGGTTGGGGATTGTTCATTCGCTTTCTCACCAAGTGGGTGCATTATATGGAATTCCACATGGGGCTTCCAATGCAATTTTTCTTCCGAATGTGATCCGTTTTAATGCACAGGCTAGTAATCGTTTTCCTGATCTGGCGAAAGTAATTGGTAAGGAAACTGCGGAAGATCTTGCTCATGCTGTAGAAACTCTTCGTTCGGAAGTGAATAACAATGCTTCGCTTAAAGAGTTCGGAATTTCAAGAGAAGATTGGGACAAAAACCTTGATTATATAGCCAACAACGCATTAATTGATCCTTGTACAGGTTTCAATCCTCGTGTACCTACGCTGGAAGATCTGAAAATTATTTACAACGCCTGTTATGAAGGTCTTGTGTATACAGAAGAAACAGTTCTGAATTAACACTTAATTCTCTGAGAATAAAACAAGAAAAAAGACCATTCAAAAGAGTGGTCTTTTTTCACTTTATCAAATACCTAAAGGGATCAAAAATGATCTTTAGATTATTTGGGCAAAGCTACTTGCTACAACTCAAGCCCGCAGCTGTGATCCTACCGGAACACTTTTTTTTACAAATGAACACCAAAAATAACCTGCTAAACACATAGGTATACTCCCTGAACTGTTTTCAATTCCTGTTTTGAAAGTTTTTTTAGATTTTTCATCTTAATTTTTTTGATTCTCCTACTCTATAAGCTTTTCGAATACAAAGGAAATCCAGTCGGTTGAAGTGTGTGATGCTCAGGGGAAGAATTATTCAGAAACAAATCGGAATTAATTCTCAAAATACCCAAGTCAGCATTCACAACAGTAATCAGGGAATGTATTATTTCAAAATAATTACTGATAAAGGAGTACTCCTTAAGAAAGTGATTAAAAATTAAACATAAAATACCCTTTCAGTATGCATTGCTGAAAGGGTATTTTAAAAACTTCTATCTCCTGAGAATATATTATTCTACAGGAATAGCAAAAGCCAACCTTTCGGATGGCTTTTATTTTATTGATAAATTACTACATCACCTTTTTTAATCTGGTAACGTGATTTTTTGTAAGGAACTAACACATAAGTTTCTTTAATATAGCTTCCGCTTTTCCACATCTTGCTTTTCCCTTCCCTGTTAAGGATAATGCTCTTTGCATTTCCATCCGGAATGAAAATTTCAGCTCTTTTCATATCTTTACTAAAGATGACGGCTGTCATTGAAGTATAACTTTTATCTGAATTTACTTCCTTCAATTTGATTTTCTGTTCGAAAACCCTTACACAATCATTTTTAATCTGTGAATACGTATATCCTGCTGAACCTATACAGCCATGAACATCTTTATCACCTCCTTTAGGAGATTTTTGCTGGGTAAAGGCTAAAGAGCTAAGGAGCATTGTGCCCAATAAAATAGTTTTTCTCATATGTAAAATATTAATGGTTTTAGTTTGGTGAAATTATGCCAAAAAGATGGTTTAATTAAATCTAAGATACAAAAAAGCCACTCTTTTTGAATGACTGGTGGATAATATTATTTTGTATCTCTGAACTTTTAAATGTATTAAAGATAAAGAGGCCGTCTTAACAGACAGCCTCTATTCTATTTATAATTTGGATTTACTGATAAATCACAACATTGTCTTTTTTAAGCTGGTAACCCTTTTTCTTGAATGGAACCAATACATAATCATCTTTTTTCCAGGCTTTACCTCTTCCCAATCTTGTAAGGATCAGGCTTTCTCCGTCTGCATCGGGAACGAAAACCTCTGCTTTTTTCATGTCATCGCTGAAAATTACAGCAGCCATTGACGTAGAACCTCCTGTTGGAGCAACCTCAGTCAATTTAATCTTCTGTTCAAAAACCCGTACACAATCTTTTTTGATCTGAGAGTACGTATACCCTGCAGAACCTATACATCCATGAGCATCTTTATCTCCGCCTAAAGTCTGCGCGAATATAAAAGATCCCAAAAATATGGAGCTAAGTAAGATTATTTTTTTCATAATTATTATTTAAGTTACAAATGTGCGATTAAAAATCATGCCAAAAAAGAAAAAGCCACTCAAAAGAATGGCTCACCATTATTATTTTGTCCAGTTAATCTTTGAATGCTTCACCTCAGTAGAATTGGTTCCGACCATGATGTCAAATTCTCCCGGTTCCCAGTCGAATTTCAGTTCTCCGTTGTAGAATTTAAGGTTTTCCGTAGTGATATCGAAGGTTACTTTCTTAGATTCTCCTTTTTTCAGGAATACTTTCTGGAAGCCTTTCAGTTCTTTTACCGGTCTGGTAATGCTTCCTACCATATCTCTAATATAAAGCTGTACGACTTCCGCACCGTCATAATTTCCGCTGTTAGTTACTGTTACGGTAGCCTGAACGGTTTGATTTCCTTTCGGATTCGGGTTTGAAACTGATAGATCAGAATAAGTGAATTTAGAATAGCTCAGACCATATCCAAACGGATACAACGGTGTGTTGCACTCATCCATATAATTGGAACGGAATCTTTCGTATTCACATTTATCAACTTTATCCTGACTCAATGGACGGCCTGTATTTTTTGCATTATAATAGATTGGCACCTGTCCTAAGCTTCTTGGGAAGGTCATCGGAAGTTTTCCGGAAGGATTTACTTTTCCGAAAAGAACATCTGAAATGGCATTTCCAGCTTCTGAACCGGCAAACCACGCATTAAGAATAGCATCAGGTATATCTTTTACATTAGTTAAAGCTAATGGGCGACCTGTATAAAGCACCATTGCAATTGGTTTTCCTGTTTTTTTCAGTTCATTTAGTAAATCAACCTGAGACTGAGGAATAGTGATCTCCGTTCTTGAAGAAGATTCTCCGCTCATTTCTGCAGATTCACCGATAGCCAGAACGATTACGTCTGCTTTGTTGGCCACGTCAACTGCTTCCTTCAACAGTTGTTCTTTGGAACGGCTGTCTCTGTCTGTTTTTTTACCGTGAGCTGCATAGATGTCTTCTAATTTAGCATCATAATCAATATTTGCGCCTTTTGCAGAAAGGAATTTCACTTCTTTTCCATAATTGGCCTGAAGACCCTGCATCAGGGAAACTGAAATATCATGTTTTGTAGCAACACTCCATGTCCCCCCCATATTTAATGAGTTATTGACCAATGGCCCGATCACTGCTACAGTACCAGATTTTTTCAGTGGAAGTACCTGATTTTCGTTTTTCAGTAAAACCATAGATTGGGCAGCTGCACTTCTTGCAATATTTCGGTTTTCCATATTGTAAACCTCCTTAGCTGCGAGCTTTGCATCACCATAACGGTAAGGATCATCGAATAACCCAAGATCATATTTTGCTTCAAGAATTCTTTTCGCAGCCATATCGATCTCAGCCTGGGTTACTTTTCCTTCATCTAAAGATTTTTTAAGGGTAGTAAGGAATCCTTCTCCTACCATATCCATATCTACTCCGGCTTTCAAGGCTAATGCAGACACTTGCTGAAGATCTCCCATTCCATGCTCTATCATTTCATTGATTCCAGTATAATCGGTCACCACGAAACCTTTGAAGTTCCACATTTTTCTCAGGACATCGGTTTGAAGCCATTTGTTTCCGGTTGCAGGAACTCCGTCCACTTCATTGAAAGAAGCCATAACAGAAGCTACACCAGCATCTACTGCTGCTTTGTAGGGTGGGAAGTATTCGTTGAACATTCTCACATGGCTCATATCTACGGTATTGTAATCACGTCCGCCTTCACCTGCACCATATAACGCAAAGTGCTTCACACAGGCTAAAATAGTATTGCCTACAGAAAGGTCTTTCCCCTGGTAACCATAGACCATATTTTTAGAAATTTCACTTCCCAAATAAGGATCTTCTCCTGAACCTTCGGATACTCTACCCCATCTTGGCTCACGGGAAATATCCACCATTGGCGAGAATGTCCAGTTGATTCCGTCTGAAGAAGCTTCTTTAGCAGCAACTCTTGCAGACTGCTGAACCAAATTCATATCCCATGAAGCGGCAAGTCCCAAAGGAATCGGGAATGTGGTTTCATAACCGTGAATTACATCCATTCCGAAGATCAACGGAATTTTGAGACGGCTTTTTTCTACAGCCACTTTCTGAACTGCTTTGATTTTATCCGCTCCTTTTATATTGAATAATCCTCCTACTAACCCTTGCTCTACTTTCTTTCCGATATCCGAACTTTGAGCCAGTCCGGTTGTAAAATCTCCGGAAGTTGGTAAATTCAACTGTCCAATCTTTTCATCTAAAGTCATTTTAGACAAGAGATTTTCTACGAAAGCCTTTCTTTTAGCCTGGTATTGGGCCGTCTGGAAAGACTGCACCGGTTTTGCAATCATTTCTTGTGCAGAAAATACAGGCGAAAGGGCTAAAGCTGCTATGATTATAATCTTCTTCATATAGTTATACTCTTTATTTTACAAATTTATTATTTATTTTCTCATTTTGAGAATATAGGTTAATTATTCAATAATTAAATATAGATTTGGTTTATGGTAATTTCTTTTCAAATATCCTAAAGCACAAATCATATTACCATATTCACTCATACTAGTTTCACGACCTGAAATAGCAAGCCAGTCAGAATATACATTTTCCAATTGATCCGGATCTAAAAAATTTTTCCGATAAACAGACAAATCTATTAATATTCTATTATTTTTTTCTTCTATTATGCGAAGGTTTACTTTTTCAAAAAAAATAAAATTTAGAAAATTATTAATATTGCCTTTGTTCATAAACAAAGATTCAAACTTATAAAAACCTTTGAAATCAGTATATGCATATTTTTCTAAAAACATATCTTCATCAAGAAGAACATTATTGTCTGGCTGGTCCAACGCTATAAAAGTCAAGCCCATTTAATATTTTGATTTTTGACTTAACATCCATTCATAAAACTGTGGATTTGAATACGTCGAATCCCATGAGTTATGGTTATCATCAGGAAAAATAGTTAAGGTCACATTTGGATTTACTTTTTTTAAAGCCTGATACATTTCAATTGAATTCATTGGAGAAACGATATCATCATTTCCTCCATGAAAAATCTTTATGGGAAGATCTTTGTATCGCTCTATATTAGCTCCCATTATTTTATCTGCTGGTGCACATACCGGAGCTATTGCTGCAAACATTTCAGGATGTTCCAGCGCCAGTTTCCAGGTTCCCCACCCTCCCAATGAGAGCCCTGTGAGATAAATTCTGGAAGCATCAATTTTATATTTTTTCTGAATTTCTTTGATCAGGTTATAAATCGTTATAGTATCCCACCAGGAATCTGCAGGACACTGCGGTGCTAAAATAGCTACAGGTTCTTTGATTAGGTTTTTATAGGTAAAAGGACTGTGAGCTTTAACCAATTCAAGATTGTTTCCTCTTTCTCCTGAACCATGCAGAAACACGATCAACGGAACATTACCTTTGACTTTTTGAGGATAATCCAGGATATAGGACATTTTTTCTGTCCTTTTGATTTCTTTGTTTAATTCGCCTTTTATCTCCTGTGCATTTACAGACAATGAAAATGGCAGCAATAAAAGAGGAAGGTGTTTTAATTTTAATTTCATATTGTTATTTATGTTTGGCTAAAAGCCGTTTGGTGTATTTTATTTAAACGGACAAAAGCCCATTTGTATGAATATCAATTTGGTTACTAATAAAACTGGATTAAAAATACGGATTATTTGATTCCATATTTCTCGGACTGGAAACTTAATTTTTTAAGCCCCTGCTGAATCTCGGGTGCATTCATGAATAATTTCCAGAGAAATCCGGTTCTGTAGTTTTCAATCATCGGAGCAATTGTCCCCTGATCTATGGCTAAATATCTTGGAGTAAACCAGTTGTTGTAATTCACCGACGTAGCATCATATGGTCCTGCCGAACCGATAAATTCGGGTTTCTCAGTATATAGGAATCTCAGAAAGTTCATAGATTCTTTTGGGGTGTACGGAAAACTGCTTAATGCTGCTGTAGGGGTAATGACACCGTTATCGTTGGTTGGCATATGAGCGGTATACCCCGTACTTCCGTCTTCATTTCTTGTGTAACCTGCTGTGAGTCCCCAATAGTTCGGGCCGTAGCCTTTCCATTGTTTTGGATTTTCCACGCAGTATTTATAGTCGATCAGGACTTGATTTTTATTTAGCTCAAAATAATTTTTGACCAGTTTATCGGACAGACCAGTAGGATCTAACCCGATATAGGAATATTGTGACCAAAAGAGTGGTCCGCCGTATTCTTCGGCGTAATTGTGTTTTACATAAAGTGGAAGTCCGTATTTTGTTTTATCTGAAAGGTAAGTTCCGTTTCTCGTCCAGCCTTTGTAATAGGTTTCTGCATCAATGGGATGTGTAGGTGATGAGGCAGCCAGGATGTAAGTAATAAGGCATTCGTTATATCCCTCGAGCGGAAAATTCATTTCCCACTGGTAATCCGGTGACCAATGCCAGTAAAGGACTTTTTCACCTCCTTTTGTATACCAGTTCCACTGGATACCTTTCCAAAGTTCGTCGCATTTTGCAGCCAGAGCTTTTTCTTCGGCATTACCATTTTTAAAGTATTCGCGCACCATGAGAATTCCGGAGGTAAGAAATGCAGTCTCTACAAGGTCTCCGCCATTGTCTTTTTTGCCGAAAGGAACTGTTTTTCCGGTCTCTCCGTTGATCCAATGAGACCAGGCTCCTTTGTGACGGTCTGCCTTCGCAAGGAAATCCATCATATGAGTTAGTCGCTGCACTGCTTCTTTTCTAGGAACAAACCCTCTTTCCACGCCTACCAATACGGTCGCTAATCCGAATCCGGAACCTCCGGTTGTAACTACATGCTTATCATTATCCGGATAAATATTGTCTTCATGATAACGTTCTCTTCCCAGCATGGATTTGGGTTCTGCATAATCCCAGAAATATTTCAGGGCATCTTTCTGAACTCTGTCCATAAGCTGCTCGTCTGTGATGTTACTGTTTACAATTTGGTTTTGAGCAGTTTCCTGTTTTGAAGTTTGGCTGTTTTTACATGAATACGTAAAGAGTAAAGCGGTTACGGCAATTGATAAAACGGTCCTTTTCATGAAATCTTTTTTTGGCTGGTTATACTAAAAGAAGAGGAGAACTTTCATTCTCCTCTAAATGTGTTATATTAATAATTAGGGTTCTGTGCCGACAATCCACCTGCTTCAGTGATAAAATCCTGCGGAAGAGGAAATACTTCGTGCTTGCCTTCGATAAAGTTTTTACCTCCATCTGCTAACATGGCTGCTTTTGCCTGTCCAGTTCTTACAAGATCGAACCATCTGTCGTGTTCAAAAGCCAATTCCAGCCTTCTTTGTTTCCAAATATCAGCTCTTACCTCTGCCTGAGTAGAAGCTGGGGTATTACCGATGTGTGCTCTGTTCCTTACTTCATTTAAGAAAGGAATTGCTGTAGAAGTCTGACCCAATTCATTCATTGCTTCAGCTTTCATTAACAGAACTTCAGCATATCTTAGGTAACGAATGTTGACGTCTGTTGATCCTGTGCTTCTGTAATCAGAAGAATAGGCCTTATAGTTATAAAAATTATTCTCTACAAAAGGCCCCACATAATATCCATCATAAAGTGTCATATCTTTATGGATAATGGTAGCATCTCTTCTTACGTCAGTTGCAGAATAAGCATTATATAATCCCTGAGTTGGAGTAGCGAAGCCCCAGCCCCAGCCTGTAGTTCCTCTTACTCCCTGAACCTGACTATACTGCTGGATGGCTCTTCCTGCCGTACCACCGCTTCCATTGATCTCAAAAATAGATTCTGCATTGTTTTCTCCTGAAACTTTATAAATATCCTGAAAAACCGGAGTTAACGAATACCCTGTAACTTTATTACACTCATCTACAGCAAGTTGCCATTTTTTCTGGTAAAGATATACTTTAGCCAAAAGAGCATGGGCTGCACCTACTGAAGCTCTGCCAACATTATTTCCTGTATAGGTTGACTTATCAGGAAGTGCTTCAATAGCTTCTTTAAGGTCTTTTTCAATAAATGCATAGATCTCTTCTTTGGTTTTTCTGGTAAGAGTCATTTTCTTGTCTTCTTCAACACCTGAAATAGGAACGTGATCAACCAATGGAACTCCTCCGAATGAACGGACTAAAGTGAAATACATGAAAGCACGCAAAAATTTAGCCTCTCCTGCTAATCTTTTACGTAATTCAGGATCAGCTTTATCTAATACCGGAAGATATTTTAAAACTTGATTAGCTCTGTTAATCCCCTGATAGTTTGAGGTAAATAATTCTTTGAAAGAAGGAGTAGATGGCGTAAAATTTAATGCATCAAGAATATCTTTATCAGAACCTGTATCTCCTGGGCTTGATCCTTTATCTGCGTCATCTGACACGATAGAAGTTACCCCAATCCAAGCGAATGTACTCATATCCCAATCCAGGAATTTCGCATAAATAGCCGTTACAAAGCTTGTTGCACCCTCATCACTGTTATATATTTCGATACTACTTTCAGGAATTGCCTCCGTAGGTGAAACATCTATAAAATCGTTACTACAGCTTTGGTTTACAGCACCCAAAATTAAAAATGCAGCTGCTATGATATATTTTTTATTCATTTTTTTAAAAGTTTAGGTTAACACCAAATACAAAAGATCTCAATGTAGGATATGAATCCAACTCAACTCCCGCTCCTTTGTATGGATCTCCTTCTGAATTAGGGTCCGCAGGATTATATCCGGATAGTTCGGAAGAATATCCTGAATACTTCTGGAATACAATAGGATTGATTGCGCTTACATATAATTTCACAGATTTCAGATAATCAGTAATATTCTTAAAGGTGTAACCTACAGAAATATTATTGATTCTAAAATAATCTCCTTTCTCTAAAAAGAACGTAGAAGCAATTGGAATGGCAGTATTTGGTGCCGGATTAGCAGCGTTGGTATTATTAGATGTCCAATAGTTGTTTGCTACTCCAGCCTCAATATTTTCTCCACTGATTCTTTGAGCTTTCTTACCATTATAAACACTGAAACCAAATGCTCCATATCCGTTTAAAGCAAAATCCCAGTTTTTATAAGTCATTGAGATATTAACCCCTAAGGTAGATTTTGGAATATAGGATCCCACAAAACGTCTGTCGCCAGCATCAGCACTTCCTGTGATTCCGTTTCCGTTCAGGTCTTTAAATTTCATATTACCACTAGCATCATAGCCGTCAAATTCCCAAAGGAAGAAACTTCCCAGCGGCTGTCCTACAGTCTGTGAATTGAAGTATTTAGTGTCCTGACCGTTTCCTAAACCACCTCCTACAACCTGAGAAACAGGTTTAGAGCTATTTATGCTTGTAAGCTCATTCTTGTTATAAGAATAGTTTGCTCCAATGGAATAGGTAAAATCTTCTCCAACTTTATCAGCCCAGTTAAAGCTTACCTCTGCCCCTTTATTGACAACGCTACCCATATGAGAATAATTGACTTCAGAAATACCTGTGGCCATATAAGGTTTAACAGCAAGGATAATATTTTTTGTCTCTCTATTGTAAACATCAAATGAACCTGTTAATCTGTTATCCAAAATTCCAAAATCCAAACCTAAAGATGTTTCTTCAGTAACTTCCCATCCCAATTCCGGATCATACCCTTTATTCACAGTAACACCATTGCTTACAGCAGATGTTCCAAAGCCATAGTTATAGGTTGCACCTGATAATAATGGAAGGTAGTTTAACGGAACTTTCTGGTTGGCAATTCTACCCCATCCTCCTCTAAGTTTTAGCGTTTTGAAGAATCCTCCTTTCATGAATTCTTCTTCTGAAATAATCCATCCTGCTCCGAAAGAAGGGAATGTTCCCCATTTGTTTCCGGCAGCAAATTGAGAAGATCCGTCACGTCTTATGGTACCACTTAAAAGATAACGGTTCATAAATTTATATTGAAATCTTCCAAAATAGGATATTGTAGTATTTCTATCTCCCTGGATCGATTCAAGAGCTTTAGTTGTATTGTCGCTGAACAAATATCCATAGTAATCCGTATTTAAAGTATTCCAATAGTCTGACTGGCCAGGAAGATTCTTCCTGTTCATAATCATCGTACTTAGACCACTATTTACAGAAGCTTCGGTACCTGCAACAATCTCAAAATCATGATTATCAATTTTCTTCGTATAAGTAAGATAATTACTTAATACCCAGTTATAGTAGTCAATGTTTTTATTGGTTAGCCTATTGATTGGTTCAGTAGATGAATATTGGCCGATAGTCCTTGCAGGATCATTAGCCAGCCATATTGCTCTTGTATCAACAAAATTATAATATTTGGAAGTCCCGTATTCTCCGTTAAACTGAGAAGTAAACTTCAAACCATTTACGATATCTGCATCTAATTTCAGTCCTCCCTGAAGTATAAAACTTTTTCCTTTTTGGTTATCAAAGAAAAGTTGTTGTACAGGGTTTCCGACATTATTAAAGCGCCCTCCCACATAGCTGATGTTCCCAGCAGCATCATAAATTGGCTGCCCCCATTGTCCATTTGGATAATAAACAGGTACCAATGGAGACTGCTTGTAAGCTGTTGTAAAAGCTCCTAAAGATTTTGGAGTATCATTTATAAATGTAGCACTTAAGTTTTGCGAAAGGCGAATTCCTTTAGAAATTTTGAATTCGTTGTTTGTTCGTACTGTAGTTCTGTTATAATTAGTGCCTTTAAGGATAGACTGTTCATCATAGTTACTGAAGCTTAAGAAATATTTTACTGCATCAGAAGATCCAGAAATAGCAACATTATGCTGATTGTAAATACCTGTTCTAGTAATTTCCTTAAACCAATCAGTGTTATAGGGCTGATTGGTATTTAGAAGCCCTTTACCTTGGGCAGCAAGTCCAATATTATTATAAGGGACAAATTGTTCACTGTTCGCCATTTTTACAGTTTTCAAAGGAGATCTTACTCCTATCAAACCGTCATAAGTAACATTAAGCCTTCCTTTTCCTGATTTTGTTGTAATAATAATTACTCCATTCGCTCCCCTATTACCATAAATAGCCAGCGCTGATGCATCTTTAAGAATATCATACGTCAAAATATCATTGGTATTGATATTATTAATATTGTTCGCATACATTCCATCTACTACATAAAGAGGAGTCCTCCCACCAAGTACTGTTCCAAGACCTCTAATATTAACCGTAGGTGTAGATCCCGGCATATCTGAAGCTGTAACCTGCACACCTGCAGCTTTTCCCTGAATTGCCTGAGAAGCATTTAAAACCTTCGTCTTAGTAACTTCTTCGGCACTGATAGAGCTGATAGAGGTAGTGTTATCTACTTTTTTTCGGCTACCGTACCCGATCATTACTACCTCGTCTATTTTCTGGACTTTGGTAGAATCCGGTGTAGTCTGCGCATTGACGTTCATACCGAAGTATAAAACGGCAATGAGGCATGGATACTTTAAATCACGTTGTTTCATATAGTTTCAATTTTATTCGTACAATCTAATTTCAAATGTCCTTTAAAGTGGAGTTATTTAAAATCTCAAAAAAAGACATTAGGTAAAAATAGAAAAAAAATCGAACATTGTTAATCTATCTTAAAAATTTAAAAAAAATAAAAAATAATTAAATAAAAAATTAAATAACTTAAAATTAATTAATAAAATCTCATTATCATCATCTATACATAATAAAATGCTCAATTGTAAAATCTATATTTTTAACAAAAAATTCACCAAATCAGTGTTAGGAATTAATATTTTGTTAATACAGCAATAGTGTTTACCTTTGGCGCAATATTTGAAAAAATAAGAAAAAGATCAATGAAAAAATATATTATCGCAGCAGCATTGTTAATAGGAACCGGCGCTGTCGTTTTAACCAGCGTACAGTCGTGCCAGAGTATGGCAACCACCGATCTTGGCCTATCAATTATAAAAAGAGTTTTGCTGAATGGTATTGATAAAGGAATGGGAATCTACAGCAACAAGGAAGCCTTTCTTCAAAACAATATGGTAGACAAAGCCCTTCCTAAAGAACTTAGAGACATCAATTCCACACTGGAAAAAATTGCCCCTTCACTGGTGGCTAAGGAAAGAGATTTTATTGCTCAGGCAGCTTCTTATACTGTAAACCTTTCAAAACCTATTTTGCAGGATGCAGTCAACAGCTTAAATGCTCAGGACGTAACCAGAATTATCCAGGGTACTACAGCAACGCAGATCTTGAAAGAAAAAACTTCACAGCAACTTGTAGCAGCAATTGCTCCTAAGGTGGACGAGAAACTAAATGAATACGGAATTGCTAAAACAATCAATACAGCTCTTTCAGGAAGCAATCTTCTGGGAAGCCTTCTTGGAGGTGGCAGCAACAATGTAAACACCGGAGGATTGAGTAAACTGGCTTCTGAACAATTGGTAAATGGTTTGTTTAATATCATTGAAGATTACGAGCACCAGAATTCAAAAGCCTTACTGGGCCCGCTTGGAAAATAGATTTTTTTTCGCTATATTTATACTATTATTTAACAACGGCAGATGGACATATTACAAGGAAATCAACACGCAAACCCAGAGGATTTTTACAACTCTCTGAAAGAAAAACTGGAAGGTCACCACGACTTTCCCGAAGACTATTTATTTAAATTTATCATTCCAACAGATCAGGCAAAACTTACTGAAATTTATAAGGTTTTTGACGGCATCAAGTTTACATTGGGAAACCGCGAAAGTAAAAACGGAAAATACACGGCCTGTAATATCAATGCATTCGTTCTGGATGCCAATCAGGTGGTGACTATTTATAAAGAAGTAGCAAAGATAGAAGGCGTTATTCTATTATAGCAAATAAAAAAGTCAGCTTTCGCTGACTTTTTTAGTATTTTTCTCTTTATTATTTTTCAATAAAGAATTTCACATTTTCAATAGGTCTTCCCAGCATGGCTACAGATCCTTTGATCAGGATAGGCCGCTGTATCAGGGAAGGATTTTCAGACAGGATCTTGATCCATTCTTCTTCAGAATAATTTTTATCGGCATAATTTTCCAAATACAGCTTATCTGTTTTTCTGATCATATGAAACACACTCTGATTTAGCTTTTTCAGTACTGTTTTGATCTCTAAGACGCTCAATGGATCTTCTACAATGTTGATGATCTCAAAAGGTACCCCGTTTTCATCAAGATACTCAAGAACAGCATTTGATTTCGAGCAATTTCCGTTATGTAAAACCTTAACCATCATAATGTAATCATTTAAAAAATTAAACTCTCCATATCAAATTTAGGAAGAAATGATTTCAAATCCGTCTTAAATTGTGATAAAAATTTGTTAAAACAAACCGTTTAGTTCTGCTTCGATCTTTTCAAGAATAAACCCGAAGTCTTCCGGCTTTTCCACAAAATCCAGATCATCTACCTCAATGACCAGAAGTCTTCCTTCTGTATATTCGGAGATCCATTTTTCATATTTCTGATTCAGCTTTGAAAGGTATTCAATACTGATAGATGCTTCATATTCTCTCCCTCTTTTGTAAATCTTTTTCACGAGGTTCGGAACATCAGATTTTAAATAAATTAACAGATCGGGTGCTGAAACAAATGATTTCATCAACCCAAAAACAGAGATATAGTTATTGAAATCCCTGTTTGAAAGAAGCTTCATATCATTCAGGTTTTCTGCAAAAATATGGGCGTCTTCATAGATGGTACGGTCCTGGATAATATTTTTACCACTTTCTCTGATCTCTTTTACCTGGCGGAATCTGCTTCCCAAAAAATAAATCTGCAGCGCAAAACTCCATTTGCTCATGTCCGCATAAAAATCTTCAAGGTAAGGGTTATGGTCTACATCTTCAAACTGTGCGTCCCATCCGTAATGCTTGGCAAGCATCGTAGTCAAAGTAGTTTTTCCTGCTCCAATATTTCCTGTAACTGCAATATGCATTATCCTAAGTATTTTTAATTTTAATTTCGCTAAACACCAACGGCCTGAACCTCGGAAGTTTCGTCGATCAGCTTCTGTAAAGTATGATCAGGAGCTTTTTCATCAGATCCTTTCTTTTCTTCTTCAGTTTTCTGTTCTTTTTCTCCAACCGGTTTTTCAGATGGTGGTTCTGTAACCGGTACAGCTTCCTGCTTCGTTTCGGGCTCTGCCTGTAGTTTAGTTTCCTTTATTTTTTCAAGGCTGTAAAGATAGAGTTTGTTCGCTTTGATTTCAAAATAAGAAAGGATGTTTTTATCCACAATCTGCGCCTCCTTATCTTCAAAAATTTTCACCATTCCTTTTTCGGAATCGTATTTTAGTATTGAATTGTCTGCAACCACCAAAACAACGTCATTCTCCCTTCTAAACCTTTTTCCATTCTCCAATGGCGCTTCAAAAAGTTTTTCAAATTTCAGGGAATATACCCTGATATGCTTTCTGGTTAAAATATAGACTTTGGTTTCAAATACCAGCAGATCCATCAGATCATCAAAATTGACATCAAAAGGATAGGCATTAATTGTGGTGTCATTTCTGAAATTATACTGGATAAGACGTTTTGTACTGTCATCCAAAAGCCAAAGCTGCTGAAGATCTTCTGCATAGGCCATTTTTATAAATCCAAATTTTTGCTTAAAATCAACCTTCTGGATCTCATTCATATTCTGATCTACAAATTTCATTTCCTGAGCATTTTCCGAAAATAAGGCAAGACTTAGCGGATTCTGCACAGATTGTATTTTATAAGGAACTGTCAGCATCATTTTACCGATCTGTTTTCCTAAAGAATCGTATTTTGTAAAACTAAAATCTTTGTTTTTATAAATGTACAGGTATCCGTAATCATCTGCCAGCATATCCTTGGCCTCCTTCAGTTTCAAGGTATCAAAAGAGAGTGATTTCTGTGCTGGAACGGTACAGAAAAGAAAGATGAGTATGATATAAAGTAGTTTCAAAATCTATTTTGGTAAAGATAACTTTCCTAGGTGGAATGGCTGCAATTTACATACTTTTATTTGAATTTTAAATGATGAATTACTTAACGTTAACTTCATAAATTTTCGCCCAGTTTTTCCCTGTTACCAGCATATTATCCCCTTTAAAAGCTACTCCATTTAAAACATATTCACTATTTCCCTGATCATTCTCAGCCGTTAATTTCGTGAAATCAAACTTCCCTACCGCTTCTCCGGTGGCAGGATCTATCTTCAGAATAATTGGTTTGTGCCATACATTGGAATAAATGAAGCCGTTGTGGTATTCCAACTCATTAATATTATAGTAGGTTTCGGTATGTCCGGCAACGGCAACTGTTCTCACCACCTTCGAAGGATCGTTCACATCCAGAAAATACAGATTTTTTGAACCGTCAGTTGCCACAAGGTTTTTCCCGTCATAAGTTAACCCCCAGCCTTCTCCGATCACATTCGGTAAAGGAAACTGGGAAAGCTTTTTTAATGAATTTTTATCGTAAACAAAACCTATTTTATTTTTGTAGGTCAGCTGATAAATTTTATCGCCTACAATAGCACAGCCTTCAGAGAAAACATCAGCAGGCTGCTTCTCTACAAGAGCCGGAGTTGCTGAACCTAAAGTATATTTTATGAGCTGGGAAGCTCCATCCAATCCGTCACTTTCATAAACGGTATTGCCTTCAACAAGAAATCCTTCAACAAAATTATGGGGATCGTGAGGATATTCTGCTACAATAGTATAGGAAATATTCTGTTCAGGATTTTTTGCAAAAACATTGATGGTTGCATCCTGGTTTAGGGTTTCTCCGCTTTTGGTTTTAATGATAAAGGTAACCTCGTTATCTCCTAATGTGAAAAATTTGGGGTCTACGATTAAGTTTGAGGTTTCCTGATCACCAAAACTGATGGTAATGGTTTCCGCATTCTCTGTCACTTCTTTTGGAAGATTGAGCTGATCTCCGAAATGATAGCCTTTTCCCTCCTTTGAATTATTATAATCAGCCAAAGAATTGAGTATTTTTTCATTATTATTACATGATGACAGCAGGAAAATTACTGCAAAACCGGCAATTATATTTCTTTTCAGGGCGTTCTTAATCATTCTTCAAAAATACTAAATTTTAGTCCTTAAATGAAAATAGCGCTCCTGAGGAACGCTATTTTTTTATAGATAAAATCTTGATTTAATTATTTGATCTGAACTTCATAGATCTTCGGCCAGTTTTTACCGGTTACCAGCATATTCTCACCTTTGAAAGTAATTCCGTTCAACACATCATCACTTCCCTTGGTATTCTGTTTGGCAATATCTGTAAAGTCAAATGTACCAACCACTTCTCCCGTTGCAGGATTGATCTTCAAAACAACAGGCTTCTGCCAGACGTTGGCATAGATAAATCCGTTGTAGTATTCCAATTCGTTCAGCTGATCGTAAATCTGTGAACTTCCTGCTACTGCCACATATTTGATCAGTTTTGAAGGGTTGTTGGCGTCCAGAAAATATAAAAGCTTGCTTCCGTCTGATGCAATAAGGTTCTTTCCATCATACGTAAGTCCCCAGCCTTCACCCAGAACATTAGGATAAGCAAATTCTGAAAGCAGTTTCAAAGAACTTTTATCATAAATATAGCCTTTCTTGCTCTGCCATGTCAGCTGATATACTTTATCTCCTACAATGGTGCTTCCTTCAGAAAAATCTTCCTGAGCCTGCTTTGTAGAAGCCAGCGGCGTTGTGGTTCCCAATGTGTACTTCAGGATCTGGGAAGAACCGTTCTGCCCGTCACTTTCATAAATGGTATTTCCCTCAATCTGGAAACCCTGTACGAAATTTTTCGGATCGTGAGGGTATTCTGCAATAATCTGGTAAGCGATATTTTTTTCAGGATTTTTTGCAAACACATTGATGGTTGCATCCTGGTTAAGGGTTTTCCCTCCTTTCGTTTTGATATTAAAAGTAACGGCGTTATCTCCTAGTGTGAAGAATTTAGGATCAACAGCTAAGCTGGAAGTTTCTTTATCTCCAAAGCTGATACTGATGCTTTCGGCATTTTCCGTCACCTCTTTTGGAAGTTCAAGTTTATCACCGAAATGATATCCTTTCTCTACCATTGAATTGTTGTATTCATTCAGCGTGCTCAGGATCTTTTCATCTTTGTTACAAGATGCCAGCATCAAAACAACAGCTAAACCTAGTATTATATTCTTTTTCATTGAATTTCTAAATATTTCCCCAAAAGTAGCAAATTTTATTCCTTATTGCCAATATTATCAGCAGGCTAAACAAATTGTAATATATAACCGTTGTTCTATTACATCGTAAATTCACTTCTCTGTTACTCAAAAGACATGATCTCACAGCAGATTTTTTGTTTAGGAGTAGAGTTGTAAATTTATTATTGTTCCTGAGATTCAAAAGTATCTTTATTGATTTTCATATTAATGGAAAGCCACAATTCATCATCAATACTCACTTCGCTCATCACGCCCGGATTTATCTCAAAACCAACTTTTTTATAACATTCAATAGCTCCGGTATTCCAGTCGTATACATTAAGCTCCGCTGTCTTTCTGTGAAAATTTCTGAAGCCATATTTCAGCAGTTCCTGTACTGTTTTCTTTCCGTAACCTTTTCCTCTGTTGTTTTCGTCCCATATCAGAATTCTTCCAAGCAGAAAAGTGTCTTCTTTTAAAAAGATCTGAGCATGGCCAATCGTTTTTTGTTCTGTCTCATCAAAAATTCTGAACATGAACCTGTTTTCATTATCCAAATCATTCTCCAACTGTTCTTCCGTCAGTGGAAAATGGTAGGCAGGACCCGCAAACTGAAGAAGAGCTCTTTTGTCTTTTATTTTAGAGATCAGTTCAAAAGAATCATTTATTTTAAAAGGCTGCAGCTTAATCATACCGTTTTATTTTTTTACATGTTCTTTCATGCTTTCTCCAATAATTTTATTCCAGCCTTCTGTAAAACTTGCTTTCGAAAAGTTCTCGCCCAGACCTTCAAAACTTTCAACATTTTCATGAGTCAGTGTTACCAGCGTTCCAATATCTTCTTTCTGAAGTTCCCAGGTTACAGTAGTTACAGCATCTGACAGTTCGGGATATGACCAGGTATGCTTTAATTTTTCATTGGGAATAATTTCCAGAATATGGCACTGATGGTGATATTTTTTTTCTTCACCGGGTTCATAGAAATTAAACTCTTTTCCTACTTGCAAGGTAAAATCCTGAATATCGAAATACCAGGATTTCATTTTATTTTTATCAGTCAAAGCATTCCAGACTTTTTCAACCGGAGCATTTATTTTGTACTGAACAGTGATTGGTGTATTCATACTATCAGGTTTAACTATGGTTTAACTATGAGAGAATCCGGTGATTTTTGCTTCATCAAAATCCAGCTGCATTTCAATAGTTCTCATCACATGATCATCAAAAATCTTCTCCCTTTTCATCCGGTGAAGCTCATTTCTCTGAGCCTGGATAATCTGCCGGAGTACCTCTTTATTTTCATTAATTGCATTCACATAATCTCCCGTGGAAGCCATACATTGGGCTTTATCGGCCATCAGCATCATTTCGGTTTCCAGTTTGTGTTTCTGGTGTCGCACCAAAGTATTTTTCTCTGCCAGATCCGAAAAATCATTTTCCATTTTATGCAGCGCAGTTTCTTTCAGTTTACGCATCAGGATCACTTCCTGTTTCTCTTCCGGCAATTCGCTTCCGGCATCATCTATTTTCAACCATTTTAAAATAGGTGTAAGCAATAATCCCTGTCCTACCAAGGTGATCAATATGATAACGAAAGTTACGAATAAAATAATATTACGGTGCGGAAAAGCTTCTCCATTTGGCAGAAATGCAGGAATTGAAAGGGCTGCAGCCAGTGAAACTACCCCTCTCATGGCAGCAAAACTGATGATGAAAGGTTCCCGCCAGTCCGGTTTCGGAATTTTTAATCTTAATTCTTTGGAACAGAGTCTTGGGAAATACATCACGGCATAACTATAAAGTATTCTGGTGAAAATAATAGCCCCACCAATAACAACACTGTAAAAGATCCCTTCCGAAATGGTATAGTCTTTCATTGCAGCCACTACGACAGGAAGTTCAAGTCCGATCAGGATAAAGATAATGGTGTTCATCAGGAATATGAGAACACTCCAGACGTTTCCGGACTGTATCCTCGAGGTATGACTAAGGTAACAATGTGAATTATAAGACATTAAAAGCCCTCCGGCAACAACCGCCAATACTCCTGAAAAGTGGAAATGTTCCGCCCCTACATACATGATATACGGAACGATCAGTGTAATTACCGTGTCGATATTAGAATTGGATGGAATAATCCTTAACAAAGCTCCAAACAGCAGTCCGACAGCGACACCAACCGCCACTCCACCAACGGCCATTGTAAAGAAATCCTGAATGGCATCTCTCCAGATAAACTGTCCTGAAATCACGGCTGCCAATGCAAATTTAAATACAATTAAGCTGGACGCATCGTTAATCAAACTTTCGCCCTCAAGAATACTGGTGATCTTTTTAGGGATCTTCATATGTTTCAATACTGAAGTAGCTGCTACTGCATCCGGTGGAGAATTCACGCCTCCAAGCAGGAATCCCATCGCAACGGTAAGTCCCGGAATAATAGAGGATGAAAGATAAGCAACAACAATAGAGGTCAGGAATACCAGTCCAAAAGCCATCGAAAAGATCTGCTTTCTCCATTTGTGAAAGTCCTGCCATGACGTAAACCACGCAGCCTCAAACAGAATCGGAGGAAGGAAGATAAGGAATACAAGATCGGGCTCTATTTCAATATGCGGCATTCCCGGAATCAGGCTGATCAGAAGACCTGCAATCACCAGAAAGATGGGATAAGCTACTTTCAACTTTTGCCCTATCATTACCAATATCATTACAGATAACAATACTGCAATGGATATTATAACATAACTGTGAATCATTTTGAGTCGTTTTTTTAAGTTGTTTTTTGAGTTTGAAATTGGCTAAACGCAGAGTGCTAAAGTTTTTCTACGTTCCAGTTGTTTTTCTTTTGTTGGTTTAACGCAAAGCCGCAATTTTATCTAATGTGGGTGTTTTTAAGGCGCAAGAAAATTGAAGATTTCCTGCTATGCTTTTTACTTTTTTTCCCTTTTAGATTTTTAAACCTTATAGGTTTGAGGAACCTATAGGGTTGGATTTTTATCTAAAGAATACAGTCCTTACCTTAAAGCACAATATTATTCTTTGGAGTAATGGCTGGCGGAAGGTCGGATTCATCCAGCATATCTCTCATATCAATCTCTATGGTACGGCTGATCTGGGTGATCGGCACGTCATTCGGGCTGCCTTCAAAAGGGTTTACTGAAGCTTCTCCTACACTGTCCAAAGTATGGAAACACCAGGTTACCATCAGTGAAAACGGAATATTAAACCATAATGTCCAGCCTTCCAGCATTGTTCCTTCTCCTAATTTATCAAGCTCTTTGAGTAATCCAAAAGGAACGAAAAGAATAAACAGCAATAGTAAATAGGTGGTGATGGATGAGAAGTTTCTCGGATAGGGAAAGTTTTTTATTCTTTCTGCTTTTCCCTGATCGTCCGTAAATTTTACGAGCTGCTGATTGATCTGTGTCCACTGAAAGTCATTGATTTTTCCTCTGGCATAGGCTTCGGATAATTCTTTGCTCTGACTGGCCATAAGCTGAGTTGCCCTGTTTTTCTTGCTTAAAATATATTGAAGCTCGGTTTCGGAAAGATAATTTTTCAGTTCGTCATCCAGCTTTGTCAGTCTTTCCGGGATATCGTATTTCTTAGAATACTCGTCATACTGCGCTGTTCCCATATTCTCCCAGGTTCTGGGCTCCCGAAGTTGAAAACGAAGTGCGGTAAGCCATGCATAATGACGGTGAAACATTTCTTTTACTTTTTCCGGATCTTTCCCTGAAAGTGCATCTCTCAGAATATATCCGAAACTGCGGCTGTCATTGATGATTGCTCCGTAGATCTGCCTGGCTTCCCACAGCCTGCTGTAACTTGCATTGTTTTTAAACCCTACAATAAAGGCAACCGCCGTTCCTAAAATGGCGATCGGCTGCCACGGAACGGAAAGGAATTTCCATCCTGAAAAATAGAGAACTGTCGGTATGGCCGATAGTATCGTTAATACATAAATACTGCGTCTCGTCCAAACTGCGAACTCCAGCGCTCCAAATCTCTTTCCTGAATGCATATGTGTTTATTTATTCTTTATCTGTTGATTGAATTTTATAAACTAACAGCTCTCTTCATCATGGCATCCGGCAAAGGCTGTCAATATTAATTTTTAGTAAAAGGAATATTATTATAAAAACCAATCTGAATCTGTCCCCTGTTCTTATTTTCCTGGATCTGGTTCATGTATCCTGCTTCTATCCTCATGTTTTTGTTGATCACATATCCTAAAGCTCCATACACCCTGTTTCTGTCAAAAACAGGACTGTCAAAATTCAGGAATATCTCATTATATACAGAAGCATACAGTGATTTCGGAAGCATTTCTTTCTGGGTGATCGGAATATTCAGCCCGATCATATAACGGAACCTCATTCTGAAATCATCCTGAAGAAAACGCTCTTCCAGACGGTATCTGTGCTGCAGATTAAAACGTCCGAACTTCTGCTTGGTAATAAACTGCTGAAAGATCCTGTGTTCTATATTCTCTTTTTTTTCTCCGTTCACATAAGGCCGGCTTAAAATAAAACCATACCCCAACAAAACGTTATTGTTGTTCTCCGTAAGGTCATAGCCTATTCCTGTACGAATTAATAACTGTTCAAGGTCTCCCACTGCATTGAAGTTTCTATACTGGATTTCGTTATGTAAGTTCAGCTTTTTGCTGATCTTGTTGTTTCCAAAATACATATACCACGCTCCCAAATCATTTTTCTGCGCAAACGTTGTTATTGACTCCAAAATTAATACTGTAAATGCCAGCTTCGTAAAGACCTTTCTCATATTATTCAATTACTATTATCTATCACACATAACAAAATTAATAATTTAAATCAATAATAGCAAACAATATCGAAAGAGGGGATCAATTAATGGTTTCCTATTAATATTTCATATTTATAGATTAATGAAACACTAAAATTTTCATTATCTTGGAATCTGCTCTACAAGAATATCATTGTCTTCTGTATCAAAATAAGTGCATGCCATGGCATTAAGATCCATTTTCCAGCCTTCCACTCCGTTTTCCGCACAGTCATTGCAGAAAGTATGATAATCTGTTCCTCCCTGCTGGTGAAGCTTTAATCTTGTTTTAAACGGATCAAGGTTAATGATACCTGAAATACTTCTTACTCCATCATCCTTACCTCTAGTAGTAATCGAATTGTTTTCATTATCAAAATAGTCTATTCCTCCATCTGCAATGGAAACCTTATATACCGAAACGCCAAGATTCTTTATAGCTTGGATATATTCAGGAAAATCTGCTCCGCTTTTTACTTTTTGATGTTCTGCTCTGATCTGTTCAATTGTAAATTTCATCACTGTTTTTTTTATTTGTTTTAATCATTTACATTCCGGTCTTTTCCGGCACTCTAAATTATGTTTTTTGGAATGAAAATATAACGTAAAAAACCGGCAGATATCTTTGCCGGTTATTTTTAAACTCTATTTCGTATAGAATCTTAAGGATGCTGCTGCATTTTCGCAGGATCGTCATGAGAAGGCTGAGGAAGTGACGGCTGAAAAATTTATAATAAATAAAATACGACGAGTTTGTCGTCTACTCTAATCACCTCTGTATAAGAGGTTAACATAAAAAATATTCTCCTCCATTTGAATTATACTTTTATATTTGTAAACCTTAATAAAAATATTTATTATAAAAAAAAATAAGAAAGACTCTACGATTTAGATAAAAATAACTATGTATTTAATTATTAAAAACATTGCATTATGAATGAAGATAATTGGAAATTTGGAATCTTTTATTATAACAAAGATGACAAGAGACTCTTTCCTCCTAAAAGGAATAAATTTTTAGGTTGGACTGTTAACTTTGCTAACCCTTATTCTATTTTAGCAATGATTCTTGCAATTACATTGTTAGTATTAGTAATAGAATCTTTAAAAAAAATGTAATTTTTTAAAGTAATAACCGGCAGATATCTCCGCCGGTTATTTTTAAACTCTATTTTCTATAAAATCTTATGGTTGCTGCTGCATTTTCGCAGGATCATCGTAGTTAACCATCCAGTTGATGTCAAATTTATCGGTAAACATTCCGAAATAAGCTCCCCAGAAAGTATCTGCCAATGGCATTGTTACCTGACCGCCTGCAGAAAGTCCGTTGAATAATTTTTCAGCCTCTTCCTTAGATTCTGCATTGATGGAAATAGCGATATTGTTTCCAGCTTTGAAGTGTGAAGCCCACTCACCGCCTGTATCACTTCCCATTAACGTGGTTTCTTTTGAGATCGGAAGAGAAACATGCATAATTTTGTCTTTGTCTTCTTCCGAAGTTTCTTTGCCTTCCATTGGAGGCATTTCCCCGAAAGTTCCGATGTAAGGATATTCTCCCCCGAAAACTGATTTATAGAAATCGAATGCTTCTTTACAGTTTCCATTAAATGTTAAATAAGCGTTTACTGATGCCATTGATTGTTTTTTTTATGAGTTAAGTTTTAATGAGTTTCTTGTTTAAGGTTTTTCAGATAGTTCCTTTAGTTTTGAGAGTCCTTTCTGGTAGTCTTTTCCAATAGCATCTTCCATGTTCATAAACAATTTCATTACCGTAAAGGGATAAGGTATTTTTGAAGTAAATCCCCATGTTACTTTACTTCCATTACCTTCAGGAATAATTTTCACGTAGGCATTGGCTTCACTTTCATAAGGTGTCAAAAATTTGATGTCCGTATCAATTCTTTTTCCGGCAGTATCTACTTTTTTCACTTCCTGGCAGCCTTTTCCTGCCGCATCTTTTTCACTGTCCCAGCATACTCTTTCGCCCGGCTTCCCTGTGGTTCCTGTCCAGTCTTTTTTCATGTTCGGATCCAGGTCATTCCATGGGCTCCATTGATCCATCGCTCTTAAAGTATTGGTCTGCTCCCATACTTTTTCTACCGGTGCATTGATTGTTATTGATTTTTCGTAGACACAGTCTCCTGAAATCAAAGCGGCTACAACCATCCATAAAATAAGGATGGAGCCAAGAACGAGAATAATTCTTTTTAGTATTTTCATGTGTTGATTATCTGTGTTGGTCAATTAAGATCATATTTCCGTCCGGATCTTTCAGGAAGATATGTTCCGGTCCTGAAGTGATTTCATCAGCCGATTTTTCAAGTTCAATTCCATTTTCTTTTAAATGTTTCTGAATAGCACGTACATCGTCAAAAGATTCCAGGTTCCCGGCATTTTGATCCCATCCCGGATTGAAGGTAAGCATATTCCCATCAAACATCGCCTGGAACAAACCTACTAATGTACTGTCGTTTTTCATAATCAGATAATTCTGTTCCATGGTGCCTGCCATGGTAGTGAAACCCAGTTTTTCATAAAAGTCCTTCGATCTTTGAAGGTCTTTCACGCTTAAACTGATTGAAAATGCTCCTAATTTCATATTGTTTTTTTCATTTTTAAAGCTAATTTACTTCCTGCGAATACCAATCCCCAGACCAGTATTCCTAAGATCCAGAACCAGATCGGAGTAGGCAAAGAAAATATCATGTAGATGGTCATGAATAGAAAAATAACTCCACAAACTGCTGCAGAAGTATGTTTTCCATTATTTGCCACTTTTGAAGCCGTAAATCCTGAAACGAAAGCGGCGAATATATACCCAATGATCACAAAGAACAGTGCCATAAAAGGGGCCAATGCTACATATTCTTTCATCGCGCTCATATCTTCACTTCCAGCTGCTGAAGGAGGCGGATACCACTGATGTCCTATTTTTTCGACAATGGTAATGCAGATAACTCCCGCAATCAATCCGGCAGGAACAGCTAATATCCGTCTTACCATGATTACTGGTTTTTTAAATGGGTTTTAAAGTCCAGCGTTCCGTCATAGCTTTTCCAGTCACCAACAAATTCGATGTACTGTCCTTCTACTTTTTCAGTTTTCTTATTCCATTTGAAGGTATAAATGAATTTACCTTTAAAAATACCTGAATGTTTTCCTTTAGCTTCTTCTGCCAGTTCATAATCCCCGAATACCACGCCTTTTCTTTTGGCATCTCTATATTTGGTGATGGTAACTTTCCCTTCATATTTGGAATAATTATCATCCACGAGAGAATATCCGGAAATAAAGTATTCCTGATCGTTTTTTTTATTCTGTTCGGAAATATTGACCTTCAGTTTCAATTGTTGTCCACGGTCGCCAATGGTTCCAATATAAGGTTTACTGTTGTTCAGCCAGACATTTGAAATATCCGGCATTTGCCCCCATGCAAAATTGCAGGCAAGAATGAGGATCCATAAAAGTTTTTTCATAGTGTGTGTTATTTAAACTCCAAATTGGGACAAGTGATGATTCAGATGTTTGGCAAACATATTATTCCACTCCTGTGAACTTAATTTTCCAAAAGAAAATGATTCTTTTCCGTCGAAGGCTTCAGGACCCAATTGCTGAGTTTTCTGGATAAAGCCAATCAGTCTTTTCTTTTCTTCATCAAAATTTTTCCTTCCGGTAATTAAAAACTGTGGAGCTGTAGGGGAATCTCTTGGATAAGCCTTTTCTCCAACCACTTTAGATTTCACAAAGGTTTTTAAAATAAATTTTGCAATAGATCCCGGTTTTTTATGTTTTTCCGGTTCGTAAACCATTTCGTAGGATACACTGCAGTGGGCAAGCATCTGATCAACTGTCATTTTGCCCCACATTCCGTGGGTATCCTCCACCAAATTATTTATCCTGTCAATATAGTTCTGAGCATCTTTTGCATCAAATACATTTTCCATAATATGTCTAATTATCTGAAAGCAAATATATCAGTTTTTTCTTTTGATTTTTACAGGGTGATGAAAAAAACGGTGACGTGTTTGAGTTGCGAGTTCCGGGGTGCGGGTTCCGGGATGTGAGATACGGGGTATGGATTATTGGTTGTCAGTTGCTAGTTGTCAGTTGTGTAATACGGTTTTCGGAATGCAAAGTGAATAATTAGTGAACTTGAAGTTTACCATCAATCTCGACGCACTCTAAAACCCTACTCTAAAAAGCTCCTACTCTACAATCTCCTTTACCTCTTCAGAACCTGTATTTCTAAAAATAAACCAAAGTTTGATCTTTAAAGCAATCCAGCCAATGATGGCATAAACTATGAGTAAGATGCTTAAATGCTGTAAATAGGGATACGTAAGTTCTACAGAACCTTTCTGTATCAGTAAGATTTTAAAGGCTTGCAGGAATGGAGTCAGGGGAATAATATTGGCAATAAATTGGACGAAAGCGGGCATTGCACTCAACGGCCAGGTAAATCCACTGATGATGAATGCGGGAGAAGCAATGACCATCAGGATTTGAGTTGCCTTCAATGCGTCAGGAATCAATATACTGATGAATACTCCTAAAAATGAAGCCGATCCTACGAAAACAGCGGTCAGAAGAATAAAATTGAATATTCCTTCCGGCATTGGAACCCTGAATATCATGTGCATAAAATAATACACACTAACAATGAGAATGGAGAATATCCAGATCGGGATCACCTTGATGAGCATTGTTGGGAAAGCCCATCTTTTCATTTTGCGGTATTCTTTTACAAAGGATCCTCTTTCAAATTCCGCGGCAAAACTTACGGCCATTGCCAGAAGAATAACCTGCTGAAGAACTACAGCTAACATGGCCGGCCACATAAAGATCAGGTAGTTTCCGGTGGTGTTGAAAAGGGTAATATAATTGGCTTTAAAGGGCTCATATTGTGTTGCTGCTTTTGTAGCGGGCATTCCTGCTTTCTGTAAAGCTTTGATGGATGCTCCGGCTGAGAATGTTCCTATGGTGAGCTGAAGAGCTTTGGAGGCAAAATTAGCAGTCAGGACGTTGCCGGTATTGACATATACATTCAGTTCCGGGTATTTTTTCTGAAGCATATCCGCCTCAAATCTTGAAGGAATAATAACTACGGCTGCAGCTTCATGGCGAATCACTTCATCTTTTATACTGAAAGGCTCCTGGACATATTTTATGATGCTGATGCTTTTATTATCATCCAGCATATCGGTAAGCTGGCTGGACAAAGGGGTATTATCCCTGTCAATGACCAGTACCGGTGTGTTTTCAACTTTTCCGCTTTTATAGACGAAACCAAGCAGCGTGGCATAAAATACCGGGGCCAGAAAGAACACGGTCCTGAGGGTAGAGTTGCCAATGAAAAGCTTAAACTCCCGTTTTAAAAGCCGGAAAAATTCTTTCATAATTACTTCAGGATTACGTTAGCATTTACCAATATACTTTTAGCTTTATTCATATCAGTCGGTTTCACTTTAATCTCGTAGACGGCATCCTGTAGCTGATAATCCGGATAAGCAGTAGTAATATCCGCATATCTTGTAAGCTGTTTGATATAGACTATAGTTCCGTTCAGGGTTTCTTTATTGTAAACGACCTGCATACTTACCTCCTGCCCTTTCTTATATCTTGAAATATAGCTTTCAGGAACTGTAAATCTGAAATAGGTACTTTCCGGAATATACCCATTGAATAAAGCAAAACCTGCGGTAGCCAGTTCTCCCGTATTAAGGCTGATGGTTTCTATTTCCATATCATTGGTGGCGATAATGTATCTTTCTGAATAGGCTACATTGGCTTCCTGAAGGGCACCTTTAGCCTGTGAAGCCTGACCCGCCGCCATTTCTACTTTTTCAACTCGTGTTCCTCTTTTCACATCATCCTGTTCAGCAACAACGGCATCATATTGGGCTTTTGCGCCCTGAAGCTTTGCATAAATTTCATCGTAGGCCTGTGGAGACATGAGGCTGTCGCGGTACATATTGCTGGCTCTTTTAAAAGATTTTTGAGCGAATTCATATTGCTCTTTCAGACCTTTATATTTGGCCTGAAGTTGCCTCAACTGATCTGCTGTAGCTCCGTTTTTGGCCATCTGTTCCTGAGCTGATGCTGCACTTACTGCGCCTTGAGCCTGTGCGATCTTAGCAGAAACTTCCGGTACATCAAGCAATGCTAAAGTATCGCCTTTCTTTACGGTCTGGCCTTCGGTTACGTATATTTTTAAGATTCTCCCGGTAACTTTTGGGGCAAAAGAAATAACATCCTTTTTGGTCTTACCTTCAGAATCATTGAGGTTTTCTTTTTTTTCACTGCAGCTTCCTAGTATTAAAAGAGAAGCAAAGGCTATGAATATATTTTTATGCATCATTTTAAGGATAAGGGATTAATAAAGTTTGGTAATATCAAGTTCCTGGGTAGATCTCATCAGTTCTATTCCTGCCCTTCGCTGGTTGAAAAGTGCATTTTGATATTCAAGTTCTACGACTTCAAGGTCGTTTTCAGCATCAATAAGCTGTGAAGATTTGCTCATTCCGTACCTGAATTCTTTTTCCGCCTGAACCAGAGCATTTTTGGCGAGTTCTTTTTCTTTGGCCTTTAAAGTGATCTGAGCGGTCGCAATATCATAATTGGTTTGATTATTTGCCAGATTCAGGGTCAGTTTTTTAAGAGCATCTTCTTTTTTGTTCTGTAAGACCTCTTTTCCTACTTTGGCCGTTTCTTCTGCGTGTTTTCCTTCCCGTCCATCAAAAATTTCCCATTTGAAACCGACACCGGCAGTGAGTAGTGGAAGAACATTAATATTGGTAGGTCTCCAGTCTAGTTTCGCACCTTGATATCCTAAAGCGGGAACTGCTGGAATTACATTTTCTGAGGTTTTGATACGGCTTCCGTAAAGACCGATGTAGTAAGCGGATGCCATCAGCTGTACTTTGGGGATCATCCAGGTTCTTTCCGCTTTTATTTTGTAGTCTGCCGCTGCTATACCATGCTCCAGTGCACGAACTTCTGCCCTTTCTTCGATTCCTTTTTCCGAAGTTAAAAGTTCCAGAGGAGAAAGTACCGGATCAATCATTTTGAGACGTTCTTTGTTGATTCCCGTCAAAATGTAAAGCTGGGTGAGAAGAAGTTCTTTTTTTCCTTCATACTCTACCATTTTGGCATTGAGTGTAGCCTGAGCCAGTTCTATTTTTTTATGGTCGTAAGGTGTAATCAGGCCATAACCTAAAGCTTTATCGGCTGTTTTCCGGTTGATGTCCAGCCTTTTTTTGCTTTCGTCCAATACCTTTTTAGACTGATGGATTAATGCCAGCTGGTCATAGGCTTTGGAAATGGCTGCTACTACCTCATCTTTTGTTTTTTCAAGGAGGATATCTTCGGATATTTTCTTCTCCTGAATTGCCTTTTTGAGGTATTTCACTTTTCCACCTGAATAAAGAAGCATTTTGGCATCTGCTTTTGCTATCCCCGAAAACCCGGAAATATTGAGATTATTATTAAAGCTTCCTTCGGGAATATTGATAAAAGGTGCCAGATTAATTTCCGGTGACGTTAGTCTTGTGGTAGCATTCAGATATCCGACCTGTCCGCTTACTTCCAGGGTGGGAAGAAAGAGGTCTTTCAGTTTATGTTCGTCAAGGTCTGTGAGTTTGTTTTGAGTGATCTGCATTTTGAGATCGGAATCCCGAACCATGGCACTGTCTAAAAGTTCCTTAAAGTCCGGGGCAGACTGTGCCCAACTGAAAGCAGGGAAAGCCAAAAAACTAAACGTAAAAATCAATAAATTGTTTTTCATGGTTTATGTTTATAACAAATATAATGCAAAAATTTGTTAATTCGAAGAAGATAATTCGTCAATATGGTGAATTTAAAGTAAGTTTAAAAAGTGTTTAGTTTTAATCCACTATTTGTGACAAGGATAGCAGATCCGTTTAAGATGAATTTGAGGAATGTTTTAATTGGAAAAAAGATGAATTTTCTTTTATTCATGGGATTTTATTATGCTGTTTGATTAGTGAAAATTAAAAAAAAATAACCACGGATTTCACAGATGGACACAGATGATTTTTGTATATATTCTTAAAACTTGATGTTTCAATTGATTTGGTCTCGCGCAGATTTCTCAGATTGGCAAATTCTTTATTGTAACAACTGAAAATTTTAATTTTTGTAAAGCTTAAGTGCTCTTTTTTAAGGATGAATTTTTACTTCAGATAAACTAAAGTGTTAGAAAGCTTTTGTGGCTTTGTAGTTAATAATTCAAGGCATGATAAAGATTAGATCTGCCTGATCAAATCAATCTGCGAGAGAAAATATTAACGTCTATTCAAAAAAGTCCGATTTAGTGCAAACAAAAAACTCCCCACAAAATGTGAGGAGTTGTTATTTAAAATCATTCCGATTATCTCTGAACCGCTGACTTCATTTTAGCATCAGGACGTAATATTCTGTAACGAACTTCAAGATCTTTTGGTACATAAAATACCAAAGGAAGCTTACTGTTGTATCTCACGATCTCCGGTTGAAGGGTTACGAACTTTTTGGTTTTCTTTTGATCCAAACAAGCCATTAAGGTTCCTCCCGCTTCACCGTTGGATTCTACTTCATAATAGTTGTAGCCCCATCCCTGAAGATCCTGTGTTTTCACCTCTCCCATCAGGAAATATTTATTACAGTCCAGCATTTTTTCAGCACCTACAAAAAACTCTACTTTTAAATCGTTTTCATTTTTTGCAACGGGCAGCTGAATATACACCTGCTTGAATCCTTCTTTAGCTTTTGGGAACATTTCAATTTCCAGCTTCTCAAACTTTTCTGCCTTCTTTTGTGCGAAAGCATTTACACCTGCAAACATAATTAATCCTGCCATTAAAGTTTTTGAAAATCTCATTTTGTTTGTTTTTTAAATTTCTGTTGTACTCTCAAAAATCATTCCAAAATTAAACAACTGTTTAATTTAATAGAATCTTTCTTTAAAAACTTTACATTCACTAAAAAAAACTGCAGTAAGAGGTTACTGCAGTTTTGGTTTACTTTATACATTACTCTGAAATTGTCACATTGGTTCCTTTTGTATGGGCATTCATCTGCGGAGCATAATAGTTCTGCATTGTGGTAATACCGTTCGAGAACTTACCGGCTGCATTGGATACAAGGTCATACTCAAAAACATATTTTCCTTTTGGCATATACTGAATGTAGAAATTGGTGGAAGCATCTTTGGTAGACTGATAATAGCCCAAGCTGTTTTTCCATTGGTAACCTGACAATGCATCTGTTGGTTCAAATCCTGCGGCACGCATATCTTTAATATGAATAAATTCCATGGCCCTGTCTGTATTCAGGATCATTCTTACCGTTACTTTATCCCCCACTTTTAAAGGAGTGTCTGCGGAGATTTTCTGAAGTTCTTCTCCGTTTACCGTTTTCACTTTTTTATAAAGCTCTTTGATAATGGAGATGTAGTTTTCAGAAGATTTAATCTTGTCTAAATCTTCATAATACTGCCAGAACAATCCTCCCTGAACAATTCCAGGACCAGGTTTGGTCACGGTAACCGTTCCTAAGTTCTTGTCTACAACATCGGTTTTCACGGTTGATTTCACATAACCTGTAGCCTGGGTTTGCGGAGCTAATTCTTTTCCGCCCCAAACAATCGTTGCTTTATCACTTTCAGCACTTGTCCATGACTTTCCTGAGTTTAAGATTGTGAAGATCACTTCTGAAGTTCCTCTTGAACTTCCCCATGAGTTAACTTCTTTCTGTGTAATCAGCCAGATTTTCATGTCTTCGATCATTTTCTGATCGTTAGGTTTTAATGTGTTGAATGCTTCTAAAGCTCCTGCATGATTCACTACTTTAGATCCGAACCAGCCCCAGTCGTTAAAATTCTGTTTCCAGTAAACGCCCTGAGTTTTTGTGTCGGTAGAGGTTTCTTTCAGGTAGTTCATTAATTTATCTGAAACGTCTTTTAGGCCGTAATTATTCATCAGTAAAGCGGCACGGTGCAGTCCGAAGAAGGTGAAATCTGTGATCTTAGCTGTTTTTGCCTTCTGTTTTACCAGTGTTTTCAAAGAAGCTCCTTTTCCTTTAAGGGGATACTCTTTTTCCCAATAGTTTCGGGTATCAAGATAATCAATGGTCCAGTTGTTCCAGATGTTCTCCTTTTTCGCATCCCAGTATTTGTCGATCTCGTTGTCTACATACTGAACCAGTTTGGTCACTAATTCTTTCTGTTCCGTTCCCTGATAATCTTTTGCATTATCTTTTAACCACGCGTTGATCTTACCTAGGTTTTTAAGGATGTACAGAGAAGTCCCGTAAGAACTTGGATATCCCGGATACCAGGAGAAACCTCCGTCCGGATTCTGCAGTTTTTTAAGATCATCCCAATCATGATTGATCGAGTTTCTCATCGTATTGGCGTCAAATAAAAGAGTCAGTTTCTGCATCTGTTCGACTTCATTTTTACTTTCCAGCACCCAAGGTGTCTCCTCCAATAGAAGCTGTTTCAGCTCTTGGTTTTTCTCAAGGTTTGAATTCAGTAATCCTTTATTCTGGTATTCTTCAAAAACGGTCTTCATTTTTGGGTTTGCTTTAAATATTTCGGAAGCCAAAACATCGGCAAACCATTTATTGAAGATCACATCGGCAGAACTGTTCTGATCATTTTTCAGGTTTGGTAATGCAAACATAATTTCCCAGATCGGGTTTGTCGTCAATTCCAAAGTATTTGAAACATTGGATATCGTTGTTGAGTTTGAATTTTTAAGATTATCCAAAACAAATGTCTTGGTTTCACCTTCTTTTACAAATACAGGGACAGCATCCGTTACCAGCATTCTGTTCGGAAGTATGGCAACCGCCTGCTGCTCTCCATCTGAATACGCTCCTGCTTTTGCCACTACTTTTAAAATAATGGAAGAGACATTATTAGGAACTTTTAATTTCCAAGTTAAAGCATCATTTCCGTTTTCATTTAAATTAAAGTTCTGCGCTCCTGTATTAATCCCGAATTTGGAAGAAATATTTTCATTCGTAAAAGCATCCAGAATCTGAAGTTCTGCGGAACCGCTTAATTTTTTATTGGTAAGGTTAGACAATTTAGACTGAAGATTCAGTTCGTCACCCTCTCTTAAGAATCTTGGATAATTTGGTGTTACGGAAAACTCTTTCTGAGTCACGACCTGTTTTTCCAATACTGCTGCTCTGGCATCTTTGGTATGAGCTAAGAACATCAGTTTCCATTTGGTCAATGCTTCAGGAGAAGTGAATTCAAAATTTACATTTCCTTCTGCATCTGTTTTCAGATCGGGATAGAAGAATGCGGTTTCGTTCAGGTTTTGTCGTACGGGAACTTTATTTAAACCAGTATCTGTTGGTGCTCCATTATCTACTTTAGGGGCTTTCATAGGTTCTGGAACAACATTTTGAATAACTTCAAGTTTATCTTCCGCAGCAGCTACTTCGCTTTTTCGTGCCATCTTAGCCCGTCCTGCAATAGGTGAAGGAGGAGGTGCATAAGCAGATGACTTTATACCCTCCTGATTCGCTAATCCAACTATTGTTTCAATTTGAATCTCCATTGGATAAATAGATCCATCAAACCAATTAAAATTTGGTATATCGACATATTTTCCATTGTAATATTTCAATCTTTTCTGATAGTATTGCTGAAGGAGATATTGTCTGATATCGTAAGAAGTCACGATAGAATACGGACTGTATAAATTCTGCCATCCGAAGCTATTTGCGGCAAAGTGATCCAGTGACATATCATACATATTGGCCAGTACTTCTGCATTTACTTTTTCTTTATCGTTTCCTGAGACTTTTACTGTCCATTTCTCTTTTGAATTGGGTTCCAGTTTATCTCTGAACGTAACGGTTTCAATTTTTAAAGGCTGCTCAGTATCTTTTATTTTTAAAGTAACGGATTGGGTCTGTACATCATTGAATGCAGCAATCTGGAACTGGATATTCAAGGCAGACACACCTTTATCTTTTGGAATATCTGTTGTGAATTCCAATACTCCTTTTTTCAGCTGATGAACTTCTGAGACCGTCTTTCCTGAGCCATCCTGTACAAAAACATTGACCAATGCATCCGGAACTGCTGAATACACATATACTTTTGCTTTTTCCTCCCTTGAAAACTCATTTTTAGGCTCAATGACAGTCAGGAAGGTTTTTTGTGAAGGTTTTAAAGCTTCTTTATCCCAGATACTGAAATTCTGGGAAGATTTTATGGTGTCTTTTCCTTCAATATTATACAGTTCGAGCTGATAATCTCCTGCTTCCAGTTTCCCTAAGTCTAGTTCTGTAGCGGGTTGTTGCAGTCTTTCAGAAATTACTTTTTCGGCTTTCCAGTTTTTGGTTTCTTCACTTTTATCAAACAGATCGTGTGGGAATTTGCTAATGAATTCTTCTTTTGAATATTTCGGAAGATCCTGAACTTCTGCTGCAAAATTATCTCTGAAAATTCTATTAGGTACATTCAGTTTTGACAATTTCACGTTGTAAGATTTCTTAAGATCCTGTTCGTTATAATTCTTGGTTTCTACTTTCAGTTTTACATTTTCATCACTGAACGTATTTTTAATGTTATCTGCTTTAATGTAATGTGATACTGAAGCTACTTTCAGCTGCGTATTGGCAGATTGTGTTTCTCCATTGATATCCGTTACTGACGCATTGATCTCATAGTTATCGATCTGTATTCCTTCCAGCTTTTCATCTTTTTTAAGATCGAGACGGATCACAAATTCTCCCTTCTCATTGGTCTTGGCTTCGCCAAGGATAGAGTTTTCATTGTCATCGCCTTGGGGATACCACCAGAAATATCTCCATCTGATGTTGTGTTTTTTAATCTCATAATTAACGGTCGTATTGCTAAGAGCTACTCCCGAAAACATCATTGCTTTTCCTTTCAGCTCGATGGTCTGGCCGTATTTGTATTCTTCTTTTACAGGATCAAAAGTGACTTCAAACTTGGGTCTTTTGTATTCTTCAACCCTGATATCTTTGTAACCTTGAGATGCCTCATCGGTTCTAAGATAAAAAACTCCGTTCAGCTGTCCTTTTGGAAGGATAAAACTGCCATGGTAAGAACCAAATTCATTGGTTGTAAAATCCTGAGACGTGACATCCTGACCGTTGGCATCCTGCAGAGTGATTTTTTGCTTCAGGCCTGACGTTACCGATTCTATTTCTTTATCAATTTTTGTATTGATCACATTGAAATACACGGTTTGCCCCGGTCTGTAAATGGCTCTGTCTGTAAAAATTTGCGCCTTGGTACGGGTCTGCTTATTAGGATTATAGTCTTCGGCATTTCCTCTGTTTCCATAGACCTGCATCATCTGGAAATCATTGGTTTTAGGCTGGCGGATCAGGAAAGTTCTGTAATATTCATTGCTGGCTGAGGAAGGAAATTTAAAAACTCCGTTCGCATCTGTCTTTCCATCTAATTTATTTAAAGTTTTATTGGCAACAAATTCATAGAACGTAAGACTTTCATTTACTGCAGGCTTTCCATTTTCACTGTTAACCAGCTTCATTTCATTAGAGAGCTGATCACGGTCTGTTTTGGTTTGGTAGATCACCCTGTTTCCGGAAACCAGGAAATAAAAATTCTGTCTCGAATCACTGTCTTTTGCCTCTGCTCCTGCCACGGAATATTCAACAACATAAACTCCTGATGGAAGAGGCTTGACCTCCAATGAGGTTTTATGCACCTGATAATCTTTAGGATCCGTAAGCTGAAAAGTTTCTTTTCTTACTAGGTTTTTTTTAACTTTTCCAAAGGTATTGCTGTAAGAATTCTGTACATACTGCATCAATGTTGTAAAATCTTCTTTTACTTCATAAATGTTCAGTGAGAATTCAGTTACGTTTTTGTGATCCGCTACAAAATGGATTGGCAGATTATTTTGGGTCTGCTGTTCATATTTAATGGTAAGAAACGGATTGGTGATCTGGTTTTCTTTATTTCTTATATTTTCGAGAAATGGTGATTTCGGATATTGCTTTTTCGCCTGATCAGCTACTACAAGAGCTTCTTTAACCTTCTTTTTGTCAATAAGTTCATTCATGATATCTTCCATGATGATCACTTTATAATCGCCTTCCGTATCAGATTTCGCAAGATTCCGCAATTGCTCGAGCTTGTCTTTACATTGGCTGTAATTACAGTTTTCCATCAGCTTTTCCTTCATGAAATACAACCTAGGATTTCCGCTGTTCTGCGCAATCAGTTCATCAAAAGTAGCATTGATCTGCGTTCTGTTCTCTGTAAGTTCATTCTTTGTAAAAAGTCCGTTTTCAGAAAGGAAACCGATTTTTTTCATGGAATACCAATCCAGTAAAGTTGGAAAATAAGCAATATCCTTGTTCTCTGTAAAAATATCTTTATACTTGGCCAGAGAGATTTTCTGCATCTCCTGTTTCTGCTGATCAAGTTCATGATAGCTCTTTTTCAGATAATTTTTAAAATCAAGTTTACTCCAGGTTTCAATTTGAGATACATCCTGGGTATTGATATTCGTTCTTCCGTTAATTTCCCAGGAATTCTGGTTATAGTAGTCCATAAAGAAACCATTCAAAAGGACGTTATAAACTAATTGATCTCCGCCTTTCAGTTTGCTTTGAGCATCTTTTAGCTTGGTAAAAAATTTAGAGGCAGCATCATTCTTCTCGTCATCTACAGTAAGATTGACAACACTGAATTCAGCTTTCAGGGAGCGGATTAGCTGTATCGCATTATTTTCTTTCATTGCATGGTTTTGGATGTCTAAAATAATGGGTAGATTGGATTTGTAAGTACCTTTGGTACTATTTTCAGCGACTTTCTTCCATTGGTCATCATAATATTTCTGAGCATGCATTTTTATAAAAAAGCTAAAGCACAGAATTATCATTATTAGTTTAATATTTCTCATCTTTTATTGTTATTTTCTTATTTCTATTTTATTTCCTTTTGTTCTGGCATTCATCTGTGGTGCATAATAATTTTGTAAAACGGCAAAACCGCTTGAGAAACTTCCTGATGCATTACAAATTAGATCATATTCAAAAACATATTTTCCTTTTGGCATATAATAAATAAACAAGTTGGTAGAGGCATCTTTTGTTACCTGATAATATCCCAAGTTATTTTTCCATTGATACCCAGAAAGTACATCTACAGGCTCCAATCCTGCAGCTCTCATATCTTTCAGGTGAATATACTGCATTGGCCTATCTGTATTCAGTATCATACGCACAGTGACCCTGTCTCCTACTGTCAGTGGGCTGTTTTCTGTTATTCTGAGCAACTGTTCTCCATTTTCTGTTTTTATCTTCTTATAATATTCTCTATTCATCGAAAGATAAGTTTCTGTAGATTTCACATTCTCAAGGTCTTCATAATACTGCCAGAATAATCCACCTTGTGCAATTCCCGGACCAGACTTTGTTACCTTAACTTCTCCGAGGCCTTTATTTACCTGGTCAGATTTTATGACCTGTTTCAAATATCCGGTAGTTTTGGTCTGCGTTGTAACTTCTTTTCCACCCCAAATCACAGTAGCTTTATCAGCTTCCGGGGTTGTCCATGATTTCCCTGAGTTCATCATGATGTAAATGATCTCTGCCGTCGTTCTGGAATTTCCCCATGAATTGACTTCTTTCTGTGTAGCCAGCCAAACTTTGGATTCTTCAATAAAATCTATCTCATTTGGACTTACTTTACTTAAAGCTTCTATAGCTCCGGCATGATTCACAGCTTTACTCTCATACCATCCCCAGTCATTCAGATTCTTTTTCCAATAGGTTCCCTGAGTCTCTGAAGACACAGATGTTTCTTTCAAATAATTAATCAGTTTTTGGGATGTGTTTTTCAGCCCGTAACTATCATAAATCAGAGCCGCTCTATGAATCCCGTAAAAAGTAAGATCAGTTATTTTAAATGTATCTCCACGGTTAATGATGTTTTCTTTTAGCCTTGCCCCTTTTCCATGGATAGGATATTCTTTTTCCCAATAACGTCTTGCATCAAGATAGTCTAAAGAAAAATTACTCCATGGATTATTTTCACTTTCTTTCCAATACCTTTCCAGCTGTCCGTCTACAAAACTGATCAATGAAGAAACTATTGAATTCTGATCAGACTGATATTCCGAAATCCCATCCTTCAGCCATTCCTTCATTTTTCCAAGGTTTTTAAGAATATAGAGCGAACAGGTATATGAACTTTCAAAACCGGGAAGCCATGGAAAACCTCCATCATTGTTCTGATATTCCTGCAGCAGTTTCCAGTCTTTATTGATAGAGTTTTTCATAGCATTTACTTCAAAAAGTCTTGAAATATTGTTCATGGTCTCTGTTTCAGATTTGGCCTGCAGTACCCAAGGAGTTTCTTCCAGAAGTATCTGTTTAAGCTCCTGATTTTTTTCCAAATTGCTTTTCAGGAGATCAGCACTTTTGTACTCATCAAAAACGGCTTTCATTCTTGGATTTGCTTTAAAAATTTCTGTACCTACAATATCAGCAAACCAAGTATTAAATCTTTCGTCAGAACTTATATTTAAATGTTGGCTCAGATCCGGAAGTGCAAAAATAATTTCCCAGATAGGATTGGTCTTCAACTCCAAAGTGTTGCTGAAATTGGTGCTTGTTTGAGAGGTATTATTTTTTAAATTATTAAGAGTAAAGGTTTTGGTCTGTCCTTCTTTTACAAAAATAGGGACAGCATCGATAAGCAGTATCCTGTTTGATAGTATAGCTACCGGGATCTGTTCACCGTCAGAATAGTCTCCTGCTTTTGCCACTACTTTGATAATAATAGAATATACTTTATTGAAAGGAGTTTTAATTTTCCAGCTTACAGTGGAATTGGCTGTTTCTCCAATTTTAAAATTCTGGATAGAAGATGTAATTCCGAACAATGGCGAAATATCTTCATTGGTTTCTGCATTCAGAATCTGTAAAGATGCCGATCCTGCCATTGCCGCGTCACTAAGATTTGAAATCCTTGTCTGAAAATTGAGTTCATCTCCTTCTCTTAAGAATCTTGGATAATTTGGATTAACGGAAAGTTTTTTCTGTGAAATAATATCTTTTTCCAGAACTGCAGTTCTGGTATCTTTGGTATGGGCAAGAAACATAAGCTTCCATTTGGTTAATGCTTCCGGAGTGGTAAACTCAAAGCTTACACTACCCTCTTTATCTGTTTTCAGCTGGGGATAAAAGAAAGCAGTTTCATTAAGATTCTGACGGGCTTTTACATCACTTAGATCTTCATTTTGTTCTTCCGGTTTTTTATCCTCTTTTTTATCAGAAACTCTGCGGCTTTCATCATCTTCAAAACGGCTTCTTTTTTGACTTCTAAGACTACTAGTTACTTCCACCGCAGTCTGCCTTTTAGGTTTTGGACAGCCGTTATACTCTACAAAGCCCGGAACGGTAGGACATGCATCATTCATATCATCTACCCCATCGCCATCTATATCTGTGGTCATACAATATTTAACCAGCAGATGGTTGAATATGTTTTCGTCAAACCATTTAAATTGTGGAATGTAAACACTTTTGGTGTCTACATAATTGAACTTTTGATACCAGTACATGGACTCAAAGTAGTTATTTATACCATAATCCTCTATCACACTGCGCGGAATGTAGTATTGATCGAAAGTATAGGTATTCGGGACAAATTTATCTAAAGATTTGTCATACATTGCGGCCAGCACTTCAGCAACTACTTTTTCTTTATTTTTCCCCAAGATCTTAACGCTCCATTTTTCTTTTGAGTTAGGTTCTACCTTATCTCTAAAAGTCGTCATTTCAATCTTTAAGGGTTCTTCATCATTTTTAACATAAACATCGGCAAATTCATTCTGCACATCGTTATAGTGAGCCAGAGCAAACTGTACATTATATTTTACAATATTTTTGTCCTTGGAAACCGGGAAAGTGTAAGCTAATACTCCGTTTGTAATTTTTTTGCTTTCCAGTTTTTTATTTCCTTGTCCATCCTGCCAATACACATTCACCAAAGCTTCAGGAATAGCAGAGTATGCATACAAAGTTACCTGAGAACCTCTTTTCACTTCATCTTTAGGTCTCGTTATTTTCAGGAACGGATGCTGATCCGGCCCCAATCCTTTTTTATCCCAGATGCTGAAATCTTGCTCTGTTTTTATGGTATCCTTTCCTTCAATATTATATATCAGCAGCCTGTAATCTCCTGGATTTAGTTTGTCAAGATTCAATTCTTTATTATTCTGTGAACGTTCTGTAACTGTTTTTAAGATTTTCCAGTTTTTGCGATCTTCAGACTTATCATATCTGTCATAAGGAAATTTTCTTGTAAATTCTTCTCTTGACATGTTTGGAAGATCCTGGACTTTATTTTTAAAATTATCTCTTAAAATACGCTCGGGCTGCTTAAGCTGAACCAATTTTACATTATAATTCTTTTGTAGGGGAATATCATTGTAATTGAAAGATTTCACGTTAATTTTCAGTTCATCGTCCGAAGAAGCTTCTTTTATTTCATCGGCCATTAAATAATGGGAAACCGAGGCCACTTTTACATTGGCTTCTGCCGACTGTGTTTCTCCGTTAATGTCGGTAGCTGAAGTTTTTACTTTATAATTATGAACCTGTATTCCTTCTGTATTTTCATCTTTCTGAAGATTAACCTTGATCACAAATTCACCTTTCTCATTGGTTTCTGTCTTTCCAAGAATAGAATTTTCATTGCTATATTTATCAATTGGGTACCACCAGAAATAACGCTGACGTATATTTTCCCTTTTAAGTTCAAAATTTACATGGGTTTTACTCAAAGGAACTCCTGAAAAGGTAAGTACTTTTCCCTTCAGTTCTATGGTCTGTCCATATTTGTAATCGTTCTTAATGGTATCAAAGACAATCTCAAATTTTGGCCTTTTATATTCTTCTACAGAGAAATATTTTGAGTCATCGATCTGATAACTGTTATAATTACCGGATACCTGAAGTCTGAATTTCCCGTTCAGTTTGTCTTTTGGCAGCACAAAATTGCCGGTGTACGACCCGAAACTATTAGTTTTAAATTTTTGTGTACTTACAACCTGACGGTTAGCATCGTACAAAGTTACTTCCTGTTCGTTATTGACAATAATATTATCTCTCTTTTTATCAAAATCTGGAACAGTAGATATTGCTTTAAAATAAACGGTTTGCCCGGGTCTGAATATTTCCCTGTCCAGAAAGAACTGAGTGTGTGGATAAGGGTAACTATTAGAACGTTCGTTATAAGTTCCCTCCATCAGATTAAAATCATTGTTGACAGGATCATAAATCAGGTAAGGAGGTATGGAATAATATTCTGCTTTTTCGGATGGAAATATTGCAAAATTATCAGTTTTTATAAGCAGTTGGGTTTCATTTATATTCGTATAATCTCCAAACCTATATTTCACAAGTGTTGTATTGGGCATTGGTCTGCCATTTTCCCGGGAAACCAAAATATGATCTTTCTTTTCATTATAAATAACTCTTGATGAAGTTACGAAAAACAAAAACCTAGAAATATCTTTCCCATTGATATACTCACAGATATACATTCCTTTGGGAAGAGCTTTCATCTCCAGAGCTGTAGTATGGCTTATATAATCTTTTTTATTGGGAAGTGTAAATTGATCTGTTCTGAAAAGTGTTTTATCTATTTTCTTGTAGTTACCTTCATAATCAAGACCTTCCAGATATTGCAGCTGTTTTTTAAAGTCATTGACATTATAGATTTTTATAGTAAACTGGTCTGCATTTTTGTGTTGAGCAACAATTTGAATTGGTTTTTCAGGTTCGTTATGAACTTCATAAAAAACAGTTATGACTGAGCTCTTTATTTGCGCTTCCTCATATGTGATGTTGCTCAGGAACCGGGAACCAGGGTACTCTCTTTTTACTTTATCAATAAGAGTTGCCGCTTCCACTGGCTTTTCGCTGAAAATACTGTTGATAATATCCTTTACAATGAAAATCTTATAATCTGCTGTTACCGGAGAATTGACAAGTGCAGTTTCCTTTGCAATAAACTGATCATCTTTTTTTACTGTATTCTCATAAATCAGCTTCTGATGCTGAAAGTATAGTTTAGGATTATCTTTATTAAAATCAATTAGATTTTGATATAGGGACAGAACTACACTCTGATTGTCTTTTAGTTCATTTTTAGTGAAAATATCGCTATTCTTTAGAAACTCTATATTTTTTTTTACTTTCCAGTCATAAAGTGTAGGAAAGAAATCAAAATCACCCTCGTTCTCGAAAGCTTCTTTATATTTTCCCATACTGACTTTTTTAAGCTTATCATCTATTTCTGAAAGTTCTTCAAATTTTTTCAGATAAAAATTTTTGAAATCAAGTTTGGTCCAGGATTCTATTTCAGAAATATCTCCATTGTCAATATCTGTTCGTTTTTGGATCTCATTTCTTTTCCTATCATAATAGTCCTCAAAAAATTCAATCTCCAAAACTCTGAATAATAGGAGATCCTTTTTTTTCAGCTGCTTCTCAGTATTACTGATCTTAGAAAAGAAAACAGATGCATAATCATTCTTTGGATCATCGTGGGTGTCTTTATAAATAGCAAATTCAGCTTTTAAAGATTTTATAATCTCCGGTGCATTCCTTTCTTTAATGGCTTTATTTTGAATATCAAGGATAAGAGACTGGTTTGATTTAAAATTTCCATCACGGTAACCTTCTGCAATCTTTACCCATTGTGTCTCATAAAAGTTCTGAGCATAAAAAAAAATGCTAAAAAAAGAAAAAAACAACAGCACACATTTGGAGATGTTTTTCATAGATATTATTTTTGATAAATGAACTTCTTAAAAATACTGAAAAAAACTGTTATAGACAGTCAAATTTATGTCTCATTAATGGGAACTCTTTTTGCAGTATTTTTCATGACAGAGCAAAATACATTCCGTTTCCCTACTGTTCTGTTTATTTTCATCACCTATTTCAGCGGCTATATTTACACTAAATATCAGTATACCAAGCACTTCTTGAAAATCCTTGTTCTTAATGTCGCAGCAGGTATTGTCTGTGCCTTCCTGATCATCCACAACCATAATGGAATAAGACTTCTGAAATGGTTCATCATCGTCGTTCTGGGATTGCTGTACAATAGCTTTTTCCTTGAGGTTTACATCCGGAAGATCCCTTTGCTGAAAGTTTTTTATGTAGGACTTGTCTGGGCATTGGTCAATTGCTGGCTTACGCTTCCGGAATTCAGTCTTCCAATTTTCCTGATCAGTTTCTTTTTTATAACTGCCCTCGTTCTCCCATTTGACATCAGGGATATGAAAAGTGATACGGTACAGACTTTTCCGAAGCTGATTGGCGTTCAGAATACCAAATACATTGCTTATATATTGGTTTTTATCAGCATCCTTATTGCCGTATTCTATCTTAAACCGATCTATGGGCCCGCATTTTTTCTGTCCGGAATCATTACATATATTCTTATTTATTTCTCTGAAAATAAAAGAGATGACGCTTATTTTTCATTCGGTATAGAAACCTGTTCTGCACTTCCTTTTTTATTTCTGCTAATATTGGAGTATTTTTGACGAATGATTATCAAGAAGCTTTCCCTTTACAATTTCAAAAACCATTCGGAGAAGAAGTTTGAATTCTCCCCTCAGATCAACTGTTTTGTGGGAAACAACGGCGCCGGTAAGACCAATATTCTGGACGCATTACATTATCTGTCTGTAGGAAAAAGTTTTTTGGGAAATACCGATACCAATAATATCAAGAGAGAGGAAGACTTTTTTACCATTGATGCTGAAATTCAGAATGAGGATAGTGACGATGTCATCAAAATTTCCCAGCCTAAAGAAGCCAAAAAGATTATCAAAAAAAATGATAAAAGCTATGACAGGCTTGCGGACCACATTGGCTATTTGCCCAGCGTAATGATCTCGCCTTATGATTCTAACCTGATTTCAGATTCAGGGGAAAGTCGTAGGAAATTTTTGGATTCTATGATTTCCCAGACGGATTCAGAATATCTTTTTGACCTGATACAGTACCAAAAAACGGTACAGCAGAGAAATGCCTTATTAAAATATTTTGCTAAAAACAGAACCTGGGATAGAGATTCGTTGGAGATCTATGATGCTCCGATCACTAAATTCGGGACAAGTATTTTTAAAAAGAGAAGGAACTTTGTAGAAAGACTAGGCCCGATTGTTCAGAACTTTTACAGAATTATTTCCGGGGGAAAAGAAACCGTTTCTGTTCAATACCAGTCTGATCTTAGTGAAGGCTTCGACTCCGCTGAATCTGGTGGCGCTTTTCAAAAGCTTTTAGCAGAAAGTATTGAAAGGGACCGAATGCTGACTTATACTTCGAAAGGGATTCATAAGGATGATCTTATTTTTGAAATGGACTATGTTCTGATTAAGAAAATCGGTTCGCAGGGACAGCAAAAATCTTTTCTGATCTCCTTAAAGCTGGCACAGATGAGTCTTGTGAAGGAGCTCACTAAGAAAACGCCGATCCTTCTTCTTGATGATATTTTTGACAAGCTTGATGATACGCGTGTTTCACAATTGATAGAGCTTGTAAACCAGGAGAGTTTCGGACAGATTTTTATTACGGATACACACAGGGAACGTACGGAAAGCGTGGTAAAGAAAATTAATGAGGAAAGTATAATATTTGATGTTTGATGAGTTTCCGGTTACAAGATTTGGGATTTGAGGTTAGAATTGATATTCAGTCTTAAAAATATTGTAATTTTGAAATTACTCCGTAATCCACATTTAACTGCATTACCTCGAAACTCAACACACGAAACCCACAACTCGCAACTCGCTATCATGAAGAAGAATAAAAAACGTGAATTTCAATCCTCAGAACTTGTAAAATCTTTTGCAAGAATTCATGGTTTTGAACATAAGCTGATTGCCTTTGAAATTAAAGATTACCTTGAAGACTATCTTGATGAAAGCCTTTTTAAAGAGATCCGAAGTGTAGGTATTGAAAACAAATGTATCAGGATCAAAATAGACTCTCCTCTGCTTAAGCATGATTTTCAGATGCGTAAAAGTTTCTATCTCAAAAAGTTTCAGGATAAGTTTGGTGAAGATAAATTTGATGATCTCCAGATCATTTAAGCGCTGTTAAACTTTAAAATTGTTAATGTTCCTCAGATTTATTAGAAATTGTGCTGCTCATGAGGTCATCAGCTTTTTTATCCAACCCGGAACTTAACGGAATGAAAAATTTAAACGGATGCTTAACAAAATACCTGAAGATTTCTCTATAGATCTCACTTACTTGTCCAAAGTTCATCTTTCTTGATCTGAACGCCAGGAACATCGATAAACTGAAACTTACAAGGAAGTTAAAGAATCCAATCAGGAAAACGGTGAAGAATGATATCCAGAAGGTATAGGCATCTACTGTGAAATCCTTTCCGTAAAGACCTAAAGCAAAGTTTCCGGCAGCAAAAGTAATGTGTCTGATATCCAGATCCAGTCCGAAAAACATACCTACGGGTGCTGTAGCTCCCAAAAACACCCCAAACCAGAAATTGGAAACAATTCCCGGCCAGTTTTTAGCATAATATTTTGAAAGATTTTTGGCGAATTTTTTACCAAAGAAATTCCTGATAGATAAATTCTTGGCTATCCTTTCCGGAATCTGATAAAACACAGAGTTGTTCCCGATATTTCCTGAAATAATTCCAGAAATAAAGAGGTAAAAACCGGCGATACTGGCGTGTAATATAGCTTTGGATTTAAAAGGATCAAGATCCATTAATAATTTATCTGATCTTTCAACGGCCAGATTCTGTGAGAAAAAGACATCGAGACCATAGATAATCGCCAAAGCTATCGGAAATGAGAGTAACACATTCCCTACGAAGGCAATAAACTGGCTTCTGAAAAGCTTGGATACGAGATGGGCAAATTCAGTGTTGTTCCGTTTGCTGTTTCCTTCCTCAGACAATACCTTGGTCATGGTAGCTGCGGTCATGGCCGGTTGCTTTGTGGCTAATGTAAATCCCATCAGGTAAATCATCACAAATCCCATCGCATAGTTCATGGAATATAAAAATGCGTGCGAAAAATCACTCCCGGGAATGTATCCGTAAAGCATTTTCAGAACGCACAACGCTCCTACAATGATCCCTCCGCCACTGGCTTTATAAAACATCGTCATATACTCTTTCCGGGTAGATGTGATGTAATGGGTACCTGTTTCTGCGGTATGATTGGTAATAAGGTGCGAGATCAGACGTGTGCTGTCGTTGATCAGGTCTGCAATATTATTTTTATGGGACTTATAATTCAGAATATTAAAGATCAGCTGTTTTGATTTGATCATAACATCTTCATCATTATCGATCACCAGAAGCTGTACAATCTCATAGATTCTTTCGGTCTGCTGACGGATCTTTAAAAGCGATTGGTTGATCTTACCCGAAATACCGTATTTGGCAGAATTTTTAAAAGCTAAATTGACAAATTCCTGACAGTGTTCCGTATAGATCTTGATCTGTTTGTAGCGGCTGTCTTTGGAATGCAGCCTAACTTCCGGATCGTTTTTAATATCTTCTGTAAGGGCTTCCAGCTCATTTTGAAGAGCAAGAAACGGATTGTCCAGATTTCTGTATTGCGGAGCCATTCTCACCACCTCTACTTCCATCGCCATCCCTGTCACGCGCCAGGAAAGGATATTCATAGAAAAGATGAGTTCCTGCTTTACATTGGGTTTGATGATAAAATCTGAAGCGCCGAGAAGAGTCAAAAATTCATCGATCTCATTTTCGGGAAGATTGTGCAGGTATTTCAGATCTTTTTTAGGTCTCAGACTGACATTATCAATCATATACCACACCGTTTTTTCATTTTCTACAGGTGGCAGTATTTTATTCAGTATTCTCTTTTTTAATTCAGGAAAGAAAGCATTTTCTGAAAGAATATTGGCTTCAGTAAGGGAAAGGTTGAATGGTCTTCCTTTGAAGATATTGTGGATGTAATATTTGAAATTTTCAGCAAAATCCGGATGGTTTCTTAAAAAATTGAGGACATCTGTAAAATCTGCCCTTTTAATGCTCTCTATAAACTCGGCAAAAGGGTCTAAAGAAAGAGTCTCGTTCTTAAAAGAGAAATATTTTTTAAGAACTGTTTCAAAATTTGTGCTGGAATTAAAAAATTTCATTAGTACAAAGATACTATTTCAAACTCACATTCCTCATCTGTCTCATGATCCAATTATGTTTCTTCCTTAAATAAGGTGATGGATTATTAGGATCATATTTTTTTGGATTAGGCAGTACAGCTGCAATCCAAGCTGCATCTGAAGCGCTGAGATCTTTGGAAGATTTCCCAAAATAATACTGAGCTGCTGCTTCCACACCAAATACACCGCGTCCCATTTCTATGGAATTCAGGTACCTTTCCAGGATAATATCTTTGCTCCATACTTTCTCTATAATAAAGGTATACACTGCTTCCAGTCCTTTTCTGATCCAGCTTCTGCCCTGCCACAGGAAAATATTTTTGGCAGTCTGCTGGGAGATCGTACTTCCGCCACGGATTTTTTTCCCTTTTTCATTATTTTTCATTGCTTTTTCAATGGCCGTATAATCAAAGCCGTTATGAACAAAGAATTTTTGGTCCTCAGAAGCAATCACCGCTTTTTTGACATTATTTCCCATCTCTTCATAGGAAATATAATCTCTGTGAAGCTTTCCATATTCAAAAAGACCTCCTATCTGCGTAATAGTAATAGGCGGATTAAAAAACCTGCCCCAGATAATAAACACTACATTCAGTACAAGGACAATGAAAATGAACTGTTTAATTTTTTTCCACATAACTTTTCATAAAAAGGAACTGCAAAAATAAGCAAATCTCCGGATTTATTGAAGTTCTTTCATATAGGTCAGCTGATATTCAGGAAGAAGTTCGGGATGGAAGATCTTAATATAGTCTTTCAGGATAAGATCTGCTCTTACAGCACCACTTTCAAAAAAGTCGTTGGCTTTCTGCTTTTCTTTTCCTGCAATAGTGTATATTTTCCCTTTGGTGAATACATCCAACTTACCATAAAACGGATTCATTCCCAACATTTCTTTTTTTGATGTATGGCTTCCGGCATTTACCCAATATTGTACCCCTGCTGATTTGGCATATACTTCTTCAAAGCTCATGGTCAGAGATTTTTCATCTTTATTATCTTTCATAATGTAAGAAGCATTGGCGTCTGAAATATAATTGGCCACTGATGTTTTACCACCCGGAAGATACCAGACTGATCCGTACATTTCATTGGCCAGCACTACGGGCTTTTCTTTTGCCTTTAAAGCCAACTTTTTCAATTCACTATAATTTTTTTCAACTTCATCATATTTAGCCTGAGCTTCTTTTTCTTTTCCAAAAAATTCTCCAAAAAGTTTGATGTAAGCCGTTTTTTCTAATGGACTTTGCTCCATATATTCATCAAGGAAAATTACCTGTATCCCATTATTCTTTAGCAATTGATAAGCATTATCAAAACTGGCAATATAGTTTGTAAAAATAGCATCAGGTTTCAGAGAAATGATCTTTTCTACATCATATTTCTGCTCGCTTCCTACGTTCTGGATCTTTCCTTCTTTTAAAAGATTTTGAATTTTTTCTGAATAAATATATTCCGGACTTGAAACCCCGATGATCATATCTTCAGCTCCCAATTCAGAAATATACCCTGCCATGCTTGCATTTAAAAGGATAATTTTTTTGAATGGCGTCTGATTTTGCTTAAAACTATAGGTGAAATTTCCCGACTTCAGTTCTAAAAGACCATCATGCTCCTTAAATTGGGTACGGTTTGAGATTTGAGTCCAGTCTGAGGACGAATTTTTTTGTTCTCTTTTACAGGAGATTAGCGCTATAACTGTAAATAAAAGTAAAATTCTCTGTTTCATCTTTCAAAGAAAAGAAAAAAGTGCTATATTTGCAAACCTTAAAACAACAAGGAAACAATGGCCTCGTGGCGCAACTGAATAGCGCATCTGATTACGGCTCAGAAGGTTACAGGTTTGAATCCTGTCGAGGTCACAACTGCAATATACTTTTATTAAAGAAAATTGCAAAAAACAGGAATAATAAGCATTTACGGTTAAAAAGGAGTAATCCACAAACTATAGATTTTGCTTATTATTCCTTTTTTTGTCACTAAGGTTGGCACTAATTGTTTTTCCAGTGACAAAAATGACCGGTTAAAATTAATTTTTTAACTATGCTAGCAAACTCACTTTATTCATCGGCTTTTTTTGGCAGCGCTCCAATAATAAAAGCTATGAAACACTCATTTTTTTTAAAAACAGATTATAAAAATAAAGATGGAAAATATCCTCTTTATTTAAATCTCTATATACATGGTCAAAGAAAAAGAATTCCGGTTGATATCTTTTTGAAAAAAACTGAATGGGATCAAAAAAGGCAAGTTGTAAAACCTGCAGATATGAATGATCTTAATCTTTTACTCAATGAACTGAAAGCTCAAATTAATAAAATCGAGATTCAATTTAGGCTTAATAATCAAGTTTTAACAGTTGAAAAGTGCGTGGAACTTATTAAAAGACCGGACCTAAGTATTGATTTTATTCCGTTTATGGAATATGAAATGGACTTGAAGTCTATGACAGAAGGAGCTCGTAAAAATCAAAAAGTTATTTTGGCTAAACTTAAAGAATTCAGGTCAAGTATTTTATTTGGAGAAATTAATGACAAGTTTATTTTAAAATATCGTAGGTTCTTAATATATAATAAAGGTAATGCTGAAGTAACGGTTGACAGCAACGTTAAAATTGTAAAGCATTACATTAAAATTGCAAAAAAAAGAGGATATCAAATAAATATCGATGTCGAGGATATCAAAATAAAACAGCATCGCTCTCACAGAACTAATTTAAATCTTGAGGAAGTTGAAAGAATGAAAGAATATCTTTTTTCATCCTTTATAAACGATGCGCATAAGAAAAGTTTAGGATATTTTTTATTCAACTGTATGACAGGTTTAAGAATAGAAGATCTGCGTAAATTAAAAAGGGCGGATCTCAACGATGAATATTTTAATTTCTGGAATCAAAAGTCAAAGAAACAGCAAGTCCTAAAAACAAATGTGACTTGTAAAAAGATTCTGGAAAATGATCAGAATTTATTTATCAATCCTATTACAGCAAAGACTATAAACGAAACTATTCAAGACGTCGCTAAATTTCTAGGAATAAGAAAGCACCTTTCAAACCATGTTGCAAGACATACCTTTGCTACAAATTACCTCAGAAAAGGCGGTAAAATTGAAGATTTACAGGTTTTATTAGGGCATTCCAACATTAAAGTAACAATGATTTATGCTCATATTGTTGAAGATGAAGTAGTAGAAACCTTACATCTTCTGGATTAATAAAAAACGGAGACTAAAAAGTCTCCGTTTCTATTTCCACCGAATAATATTTTTTAGAAACTGAGTTTTTTACCCAGGATTTAATCCAGTGCTTTTTATTGTAAGCAAAAATTTCAGATCTTATATTATACTTCCGGATCTTCGCTTTCGATATCAGGAATGTCCATTTATACGTAAAATTTGTTAACCTGTTCAAAAACCAATCTTTTACAGAATCAGCAAAATAAGTTCCGTGCAGGCCGTCTAAATATTTGGCGTGATTATCTCCATTCTGATCGAGCCCATCATATTGGACCAACATTAAAGAATTAGCTTCATCGTATACTTTAGCGGTTTTCACAGCTCGGAACGTTTCTAAAGGAAGACAGAATCCATTAATTACTATTTCGGTGGTATCTTTCGGCAAAATAGATTTATTAAGCTGATAACCTTTCTCATCAAAAAAAACATTGTCGATCTGAACTCCTTCTACTTCAGGAAATTTTATATTGAAATATCTTTTATCATTTCTCTTCCGGATAGGATCCTCAATTTCAAATGCTCTGAAATCATCTGGTTCCTTTAATTTATCTATTACTATCCGGTTCATCGTGGCAACATTGTTTTCAAAAGATAGATCATAGTTTCTCCAGTTTTTAACTGTATTGACCAGGTCTCCAAAAGTCATATCCGGAAGGGCTCTTCTAAGATCTACTCTATCGAAATTAAAAACGAACGGAATAGGATCTCCGGAGGTAGTATTTTGCCTCATTGGATTGATTTTAATTTCAGCAATACCGACATTCACTCCTTCAGCATTGAAAGTATCAGCAAAAACCCTCCCGAAATATTCAAAACTGAATTCAGGAGCGGTTTCCGCTTCATTAACTTCTATTTCAATCATATAATCAAAAGGCAAATGAGCCGAACCGGTTCCGCTGCCATAAGTAACAAGAGCGATACCGTTCTTTTTTATCACGAGTGAGCAATTTGGATCATTATTAGTCAGACAGCTTCCTACAAAACGATATTTCCCTGGAGCATCTATTTTAAACTTTTTTATCCAATGACCGAAAATATTACCCGTCACAATTTCATTATCGAAAAACTCAGCAGAAAACACCAATGTTTTCTGATATTTCTGTTCACCGGTGGTATAATATTGCTCCGGAGAATAAATACCTTTTTGCTTCAGCTGTGGATCCTCCAGGATGTCACCCTGAAGAACAAAACCTGCATCTTGAAAACCGGCTTTAAGAACATGCAGCAAGTAAGGAATTGGCTGAATAATATTTCTATTAATAACATCCCAGCCGTTTACGTTCTCCTGGATCTCATTGCGTGGAAATTCTTTTATATTTGTTGCTGCAGTTAAGATCCTGTCATTGATAAATGAATTAAAATTTTTCCATCCATCCTGCTCAGTATCGTATTGGTCCGAATAAAGTTTCGGGAAGTTATAATTGGTCTCCGGGTACTTTTTCGTAACAATCTCATTTGCGTGATTATAAATATCATTCACAAGTTTAAATTCCACTGGAAGATCCTTCAGTTTTTTTTCAAAATTTGGAAGCTCTTCGAATCCGGAATCAATTTGAATACTGGCCCATTTTTTTCTAATTTCTAAAAACTCGAGAACGCCCTTCCGGATCTTACCTTCAAACACGTGATATCCTTCATGCTTTTGCTTCAGATTACTATTCGTCAATGATGAATATTGCCCGTTTTCACTTAGAAAATTTCTTTTATAATAATATTTGAATGGTAAAGTATACTTGGTCCAGATTGAATCCTTAAAACGCGGATTTTCTTCAGTAAAATTCGTTTCTATTCCAGTCAGCCTGATGATGGAATTTTCTGTGATAAATTGATCAGTCCTAGTCCTCATTATCCAAAATTTTAAAGTCGATATCCATTGAAAAAGTATTCTTTCCGGAATCCTTCAATTCATTTTTGTTCGTCATAGGATAAGCTTTATATCTAACTCCTCCTGCATAAATAAAACAAAGTCGGGATTTTAATAAATCAGTGATCAAGTCGATCTCTTCTCGTAAAATCCAGCCTGTATTTACCGTTAATGTTTTTTTAGCTACACTGTCAAACTTTTCCTCCAGGTACTCATCAGATTCACCTACGACATTTTCAATTTCCACAGGAATTTTTACATCTCCGGACGCTGAAAACCAATCAAAAACTAAATTCTGATTTTCCCATTCAATATGCACGATATTCTCCGGCTCCGGGAAAGGGATATATTTCATATCAGTTGAAGCAATCACTTTTTTTTGCAGATCTGAATTGAAACCTGACCGTAAAAATGTAAACTGATCTACATTAAATTTCGGTGTGTGTATAGGTTTAGGCAGCGTATACTGTGTGAAAAGCTTATTGAGTTCATCCTTTTCCGAAAGCCTGTCCGTACTTATTTTAATAATGCTTTGATTGTAGGTCCTTCTTACCGGGTAATCTGTAAACAATGGGAAACATTTTGGCTTTTTACCTGGAGCAAAATATATGTTATCAATTATAAATGTCGATTGAACTTCATCAAGTTCATTCATTTCCTCGAAGGTCATTTCAACCAGGGAAAGACTATACTGATAAACTGGGTTCAAAGAAGTTGTAATATCTTTAGCTTTAATAAAGAAATCCTGAATTTCATCACCTGGGAAAATCTCTACAGAACCTTTAAAGTATGGGAAAGTGTATTCCTCCTCTTCCTGGTATTGCTCTCCAAAACCATTAAAAAACATTTTCAAGGTCATTTTTACATAAGTCGAAGAACTAACCGTTTTATTCAAAACTACTTTATTCGGATCTTTAGCAAAATAATAGTTGGATCCTTTAAAATCATGGCTTATCGCCTGGACAACACTGATATTTACAGTTACCTTTTTAACAACGCTTCCGGAACGTAGAAGAATTTCTCCGGCATAATTTCCTACTGCAAGTGTTGAAGAATTTACAGTTGTAAAAGTTAACACACCATTGTTTATTGCAGCTGAATCAATAAAGGAAGGTTTACTTTCTACTACAATTACCAGGTTATTTGGATTTGAAATAGCAGATGAAAACAGTTTTATTTCAGATAAATTTTTCTGCAGGGATGTATTAACAGAAGACGGATTAACATAGAAAACTGTATTATCATTAATCACTTCTAAATTTACTGTTACTGTTTTTACTGCAGAACCGATTTGAATCGTTACCGTTCCGGAATAATTTCCTACAGTTTTATTTTGAATCACCGTATTGTTTTGAAATTTCAAATATCTCTGAGAGTTTACAGAATCTTGTGTAAGATTAATGAAAGGATCCGTTGCCGTGACCGTCACGGGATCCGTTACAAAAACGATAATCTTATCATCTCCGGATAAGAGTCCATCTGCTTTATTATAGGTTAAATTATAGCTGTTTTTGTCGGTTGAAATTCCGGTACCGGCTTGAACGGTGACTGATATTTCAGTATAGTAAGATTCAACAAAATGTTCCTGGTTATTCGAGTCTAATCCATAAGCTTCAATAGTAACCGGCTGCACATGGTTCCCAACTGATAAATTATCCAGGTTCTTAAAATCACAAAATACCCTTTCGGCGATAAGGTTGGTTTGATTGAAGGTATCTCCCACAAGCTTTGCAGAAGTCAAGGTAATGAAATCAACACCTCCGGAGGCAATATTTTTTTTGATTTTAAACCTAAAATTCGAATAAGTATCGTACACAAATTCCAACTCAGGAAAAGTAAAATCCTGAAAAAGTTGTCCCGGAGCTGCAGTTCCCATCTGCCAGACTTTATTTAACTGAGGCGGGTTAATTTTCCAGTCTCTGATCGGAACATCTACAATTGTAGGAATTGTAGAACACGCAGAACCGCCGCCGTGCCCTGGAGGACAAACTATAATATATTGAGTTTCTTGTTTGGTTCTAATTGGCATAAGTAGGGTATTTTATTTTTAAATAGTTTCTTTTGTTTATCGGTGTTTCGCTCTAAGTAATTCCATATTTCTATTGCGAAAGAGTTCAGGTAAATAATTAACCGTTCAGGTCTCTGTTCTATGGTCCGCGCTTCCGGAAAGAGCAGATCTTTATTCCGGATTAATTTCTGAAAGCCTGCCATTGAAACAATAAAATCAATGTCTTTAATCTTATATTCTTCCGTAAAATCTCCATTCAAAATTTTTGAAACAGATCCTACGAGATAAAGGCTTTCTCCAGTAAGTTCTTTTGCACGTTGGCTTATGAGATCACAACATTCATTAAGAATTGCTGATTCGAAAATCTGGAGTTCCTGGAAGTTATTTTCTTGCATTTCGGTTTTCAATTGTTTCGATTTCATTTATTGCTACTTTCATTAATTTTCCGTTTTTGGCATCAGCGACCATGTAAGATTCAATACCTTCATCATCTATTTTTTGAAGCAGATCCTTTAATTCAGTCATTACCTGCAGATTTTGACTTACTACATCAATTAAATTAGTTTGTGATTGTGAAGTATTGGTTTTAGGACTATCGGAACCAGGCTCAGAAAATCCGCCTTCTGCGAAAGGTTTTGTTTTTCCCTGGCGTACACTTTCCAAATAATCTATAACTTGAGCCGTTCTGGGGTTCTGGAGCATCCAGGCAGGAGCAACCCACTCATTAACGTGAACCACTCCTGCAGGAACCTGACCTGTTTCATCAGGCCCCCCGAATCCGTTTTTAGGAGTAAAGCCTCCTTTTGCAAAAGTTGGCTTATCGGGAAGCGGTGTCGAAAGAACGGTTCCTAATTGCACGGCGCCCAGCGTACCAATCAAAACAGCCGCTATCGTACCTCCGATAGGTCCGAGTTGGCTGTATGCCTGCATGATGGCTAAAGAGGTGTTTGTGATAATCTCAGCAATCTTTAAAGCTCTTTCTGTCTTCGCCTGTTTATAGGCTATTTCTGCTTTTTTATTGGCCGTTGTAGCATCAATTTCCTGAAGCTTTTTATTGTATTCTTCCTGGGTAATTAATCCGGAATTTAACTGACCTAAAAGATCTTTCTTCTTTTTATCATTGTTCTTTTCGAACTTTGCCATTTCACGCTCAGCAAGAGCATTCTGTAATTGGTAATAAGCCTGGAAAGCACTTCCCAAAGCTTGAATAACCATTTTCATCGCTCCGAGCTTACCTTTCGTTGTATCAAGGTTTTTCCATGCTGTTTCCCACTCCTTTGCTGAAAAGCCAAGGATATCCACTTTCTCTTTTTCGGTATCGCCCTCCTCTTTAACCTTCTTATCATCGGCTTCAGATCCGCCCTTCATTGAAGATTGAACCTCGGTAATTTTACCATTCAGTTCTTCAAGATCTTTTTTCAGTTTTTCCATCGCCTCAGAAGACAATGAAGGATCCTCAAGCAACTGCTCCAGTAATTTCTTTTGCTCAATTAAAAAGTTCTCCTGAGATTTTAAATAAGCTCGATCAGCATTTTCCCGCAATGCTTTTTTAGCATCTTCAAGAGTTTCGATTGCTTTTAACTCAGTTTCTGTAAGCTTCAGGTAACTCATTTTAGAGAGTTCTTCCCTGGCTTCATTCATTGTAGAGATATTGTTGATAGAATCTTCAGCAGTCTTTCTTTCCTGATCGATTTTCAGCTGGAGATTTTCAACATTTTTTTCGTAGGATTTCGTCTGATATTTCTCCTCAATTCTCAGGAGATTAAAACCATGAGTCTGGAAGATCTGATCTTCCATTTTAGCATTAGCCAGGATTAAACCCTGTCTTTTTTTATTGGCTTCCTGAAGGCCGGCAATCGCATTTCCGAATTCAGCTGCAGCGGCTGGATTTTTAGTTTCCTTTTTATCACGCTCCAGCTTCTTTATTTCATCATCAGTCTTCTGAATCTGATTTTTAAATTCAGCCGTTTGCTGTTGAATTTCAGCTTTACGGTTCTCATAATCCTGAAGCTCTACATCCCACTCCTTCTGTTTATTTTCTTCCCAAATTTTAAACTGCTCATCAATCCTGCTCCTTTCCAGCTCTCCAGCTTTTTTATCCGCTTCAGTTTTTGCTTCATTAGCTTTATTGACCGCGTCACGAGCCTTTTCAATATCATCAGCAAATTTCTTTTCCTTATTTTTATCTTTATCCGGAAGAGGAATATTGGCGGGAACGGTTGGTCCAGGATCTTCAGTTTTGGCAGGTTTTCCAGCTTCTACGATATCGAGCAGAAATTTATCCTGTTCCTCATCTTCCTTTCGTTTGGCCTCTTTAATGTTTTTAAGGACCTGTTTTCTATATGCAGCACCTGCAGCAACTTCTTCTTTTGATAATGTCCTGGGACCACCTCCAGTGAGTTCATTCGCTCCGTTGATTCTTGTACCTTGTGAAGTCCGGGATTGTGGATTTTTGAGGATTTTTTCCTGTTCGTTGATATCATCATTAATTTTTTGATCTCTCTCAAGTCTTTCAGCTGCTCTTTCTTCTAATTTTTTCTGAGCCGCGCTAGCCCTAGCAGAAGCAATTATGGAATCACGAAGCTTTTTATAACTTTCTTCAGCTTTGCCGTTCATGATGATCTCATCAGATATATTTTTGAAATAATCCGGATATTGAGCTTTTAATTCCTGAATAGCTGCTATTTTATCTTTGGTCGATTTGTTGACGTCTGTAGCTTTCTTATAGAGCTGATCAAGATTGCTAATTTCTTTGGCCGAATTCTGAGAAGCATCTTTTGTGATATCATCAAGAATTTTTTTCTTTTTGGCCACTTCATCCAGTTCATTGGAAAATACCTTATAAGCTGCAACAGCAGCAGCGATCAATCCAATTAAAACACCCAAACCATTTGCATTCGTAGTCGCTGTGAAAACAGCCATTGCCTGGCGAACCCTTCTAAGACTGAGTGTTAGAATACCTAAAGCGACATGATAGGCCAAAATTGCAACCTGACTTAACCAAATAGCTGCAGCTTTTGCTTTATCTGCAATGATACTTGCCCATGTTGCTCGCGTTGCATTGTTTGTGATTAGGATTGATAAAAGAACCCCCGCATTATAGCCTATATAACCAGCGACAGCAATTTTTATAATATTAATAAGAAGCTTCAGTCTTTCTTTGAAAACGTTAATTCCATCACCGCTTTCAGAAGTAACTCCAGTCAACCATCCTGTTACCTGGATCAGTTTTTCAAACTGATTAATGACATTGGTACTTGTAAAAATGTCATTGTAACCGTTTTTAATCTTTTCAAGGATTGCTGGAGCATTATTATTTTTTTTATTGAATTCGTCCTGAAGAGAGGTAGCTTTGGACATTTCCACACCTGCAGTCTTAATTGCTTTTTTAAATTCTTCCGTTTTATTAGCTGCTGCACCGACCGCCTTTTGAACCTCAAGAGAATTTAATTTTAAACTTTCGTAAACTTTAGCAGTTCCAGGAGCGTCGAGATCTTTCATACCAGCCGCGAAACGAAGGAAAAACTCTTCAGGATTTGTATTCATTAAGTTTGTGGCTTCTGCTACACTCATGTGCATTGAAGTCGCAAAACCTGCAATATTTCCAGCTGCAGTACTGATGAAATTTGAAAACCCGGATGAAGCAATCTGAGCATCAATACCCGCCTCTTCAAATGCAGCTCCAAGCCCTAAAACTTTATCCAGGGCGGGCTTTAATGCATCCGGAAGCGCTCCGACTCGTAAAGCAAACTGAGAAATATTTCCTTCTGAAGATGTTCCGGAAGCGGCCAAAGTATTCAGCGCTGAGCCAATTCTGTTAATCGCTTCTGCGTACTCCAGATTTTTAGTATCGTTGAATAGACCTTTAATTTTTCCGAGCTGATCTACAACACCTTCCAGACCGCCTTCAAAACTGTCACCTAAAGCAACATAGGCTTTGTCCACTTCCTTCACGAAATCTTTCATTTCCTGGATCGGAACTCCAAGACGTCCTCCAACTTCAGCAATTTTTAGACGGTCGAGTTTACTGGTTCTGGTGTCCATGCCATCGAACTCAGTCCAAAGATCCTTCACCTGTTCGGTGGACATTCCGGTGGTCTTCTCAACGTCTGTCATTGCATCAGCAACTTTCAGGAGCTGATCAATTGTTTCTTGTCCTTTATCAATGATGACATCAAAAAACTTTTCAGCAACATTGGCAGAAAATACTTCCTTAAAAGTATCTCCGAATTTTAAAAGGCCGCCGCTAAAGATGTCTAAAAAACCTGAAGCTTTATTAACGGATTCATTAACCCCGTTTATTTCTTCCCGTACTTCAGCTAATCTTTGCCTGGCTCGTTTTAATTCTTCAGCTTTTTTTACAAACTCTGCAGAACCAACTGGAAGCTTTTTTAACTCCGACTCAAGCCGCCTGGTTATACTGGATATATTTCGAAAAGTATTTTCAACCTGATTCCCGTTGATATATAGAATACCGGTAGTGGTAATTGTTGTACCTGCCATTTTCCTTAAGAATTTGTGGCAAGGTCGATTTGAGAGAGGTGACGCGAAAGGACATAAAAAAAGCACCCGGAGGTGCTATAAATTTTCTAAAATTCGTTTAACGTTGACAATGACAGCTTCAGATCTGATCCGGGTGACTTCATTCATGACAAAGTCTTTAACCCTGGAGGAGTCCACCGCTTCATTAATGAAAGGTTGGGCTGGCATTTTCATGATATGAGATTTGAAGCTGTAGGTTGTATTTCCTTCGTTTCGCTTTCTGGATCCGCCGGTTCTGGTCGTGTCTACCCCGGCATTTTGAATGAATCCATGCTTAGGCATTTTGATGGATAAGCTCCTCATGTAAAAATTGGGTCCGTATTTCTGAACTTTAGAAACTGCAGCAGCATCTTTAATTGACTTCTGACCGCTTTTCCTGTTAACATGATCCGCAAAAGATGACGTTTTAGACCTTAAGGATGTTTCTAGCATTTGCTCGGCTTTTCGGGCAACCTGCTCTTCATTTCTGTACATAAGTTATTTTTGCTAAATATAAAAAACCCAATGACCGATTAAAAGGACATTGGGTTTTGTTTATTCTAACTTTTCGTATAAATTCCAGATCAGTATTCTTCCAGTTTCAACTTCTTTAAATTCGGGTTTAGTACCTAAATTTTTATTCCCTTTCTTTGTTTCTACTTTCTCGTAAAGAATTTTCTGTGAAGGTTTATATCCAAGCTCTGTTAAAAGATCAAAAACATCGTGCTCAGTAATTGGTTTGCCTGGAATAACTCCTTTAAACCATCTAAAAACCTCACTGGTCTGCATTTCAATTTTATTTCCTTCAGGAGTTGTAGAATAAATTTCCTGAATAATATCTTTCATAATTTGGATATAATCTTTCATGAGTTTAAGTAGAATATTTGTGATGAAAATTTCTTAATGTATTTCGATATGCTTTTTTAAAATTTCCGCCCCAGGCTTGAGCCATTTTATCGGATGAAATGAATTTACAGTACGCAATACCATCTTTAAAATTCATTTCAAAACTTCCATTAAAAAGCTTTGAGAAAGCGCTTGGAGTGATTAGTTTTCTGGATCTTCTTTTTTTTGCAATTACTTTACTATTTCTTCCAGTAATCGCTAATTGAATCGTGTTTGACATTTTTTATATTTTTTAATTAGCTTACAAAAGAAACCCCTTCAATGTGGGGTTGTCAAACACATACTAATCACGAGGATTAAGTAAACCACATCTCCGGGGCAAATTTATATAGAATCCGTAAAAGGTAATCTGCATTGCTGATTAGTATATGTTTGACAGGGCAAATATAGGAAAAAAAGTAAAATTCCAACATCTTAAAATTTTATTTTTTAAATTTTGATAAATAGATCGCTGAAATTACAGCTTGCATTTTCAAGCTCACACCATGAGTCCTGGTTTCTATGATGTGTTTTAAAATATCCATTTCCGGAACTCCATGCTTTTTTTTAAGCACAATGATAAAGCTTGCAATTAAATCCAAATTCTCCTCTGTTTCCGGAAGCTTGTAAAGGGTTAAAAGCATTCTAAACCTCGCAACAATTTCGTTTCTCGGTGGCATTCCGACAAACTCCGTTTCACATATAGAATATGAATCTAACTTCAAATTGACTTTTACAGTAATATCTTTTTTCATAATAATTATTTACAAACGTGATCCATATCTTTCCAGTCTGCAGTATCAACTTTAAGAATCTGTTTGTTTTTTAAACTGAATAATACATCAACGCCAAAATCGCTGGACGAAAGTTCTACAGGCTTAATCTCTACAGTTTCTTTCATAAATGAATTATAAAGAAAATGTTCCGGATTGCTACTGTCAATTCTAATCCTGGAAAGAACTTTTACAGCTAGCTTTTCAGCTTCGTAAATGGCATTGTATTGAGCTGGAAAATCTCCTGCAGGGATTTTATTGAAGGTAATAGCAAAACCTAACTTTCGAACAGCTATTGTGTTCTGATCATTGCCTTCGAAACCCATTTCATACCGGAATAGTGCCAGAATCGGCGCTGCAATACCTCCTACTTTTGCTTTTTTGGAAGTCCATTCTCTTTCAAAAAAGGCAACAAATTCATTGAGAAAATTTGATTGTTCAACTAAATTTTCAAAATAATCTTTAATCTGAATATAACTATTTTCCTTCATACGCTTTTGCTTTTTCTTTGTGATATAATATGCTTTCTGATAATACGCTTAAAAATTCGAAAATACGAACGTCATTAATGTCCTGCTTCTTTCCAAGTGGCTGCAGTTCATCCATTGATAAGCCTATAATTATTTTATCAAAAGGAATATATTGCTGGGCCTTTTTCTTGAACACCGGCTTCAATTTCTTTTCCTCCTCAGATTCTTCTTTCTGCTCCGGAAAAACAACTTTGTACTGTTCAGCAATAGACATCCTGGTAAACAAGTAAGCCAGTGCAACAGCTTCCATCTGTTTTACAGGAATGTTCCTGGTGATCTCATCAACTACAGGGAGGTCCAGATCATCATATTTCTCTTTAATCCTGTAAAGTGATGCTACGAGTCGTTTTAATTTAATCAGCGTTCTATCCATGTTCCATTGATGAAAAAAAGTATCAATAGTTGAAAACTGCCTGATCGTAATATTTCCTAACCGGTCAGATGGCTTAATGAGCCCGGAGATTGCCGGGAATCTGTAATAATTATTTTCTTCTAAAAGAAAAGTAGTAAACTTTCCGAGTTCAGACATTGGAACATTTCTGATCAGCTTAAACAATTCAAATCGATGAATTGCAGTATCTTCTTTTTGATAAACAATAGAAATCATTCTGGGATAAACCTCAGGAAATTTTTCTGCAGGCGTATTAATGTACAAATGCGCAATTTCCTGCAGCTGCCATTCATTTAATTCATTCCAGGAAGTGGCTATCCATATACTTTGAGACATTGCATTATTTTTGCTGCAATGTAATAAATTGTCACCCTATGAAAAGGACATTAAAATTATTTTATGAACCTGCAGCTCAACAATATTTTGTTTTATTTATAGAGCCAGGAAAAGAGCTTTTATTTAAAGTCGATCAAGTTAATCCGACTATGATCTCACGTGTAATTGAGACAGCCATTTTTAAATCGAAACATGAAAGAGACAAGATTATTGAAGAAATGGAAGAATTTGTGAAAAAACAAATTATAAGCCTCGAAGAAGGGATGTAAAAAAACCACCTGTTAGGTCAGGTGGTCACTTCAAAAATTTAAAAAAATCCAATTTATATTGGAATATTATTCGATTCTCACAACTGTTGAGATTCTTACTTGGTTTTCTTTAATATCAATATTAAGTCTTTCACTTAATATTTTCAAAGCTTCAGAGAAATCTCCAGCTCTAACGTCATAAAATTTTTTACCGTAATTTAATCTATATTCTAATGTCATCTTAAATTATTTTAAATGTTATTTTTCTATAGTGTAAAGATATTACGAGCATTTTTCATTTCCTTACGGGTTTCCGTAATTTGGAGAAATTAGACTTTAGTATATTTGCAAAAAACTAATAATGAAATTTAGAGATGACATTACTTTCTTAAGGGCTATATCAGTTATTTCTGTATTACTATATCATTTTAAATTTCCCTTTTTCAGAGGTGGATTCATTGGTGTTGATATTTTTTTTGTCATATCTGGATATTTAATGACTAGAATAACTCTAGGAGGCTTTTCAAGAGGAAATTTTAATCTTTTGGAATTCTATAAAAAAAGAGTTGTTAGAATATTTCCCGCACTTTTAGTTATGATCACATTTGTTGGAATAGCTATTTATATTTTGCTACCAACGCAATTTATAATTTATTTAAAGTCATATTTTTCAAGCAGTTTGTTTTTCTCGAACATTTACTACTATCTAAATAATGGGTACTTCGATCAACAGTCTCAATTTAATTTCCTTTTACATACTTGGTCATTATCTGTAGAATGGCAATTTTATATGGTTTATCCTTTGATTTTACTTTTATTAAAAAAAACATATATATTTAAGAGGCACACATTTAATGTGTATTTTTTAAGCATTATTGGATTTTCGATTATATCAATGTTGAGTCATAGTTATTATGATAAATCATACTCATTCTTCATGTTTTATACACGTGCTTGGGAAATGATGATTGGAGGACTAGCATTTATTTATGAGGATAAAGTAAAAGTCGTAAAGCACAATACTAAACTGATTATATTCACTTTTTGTATTTTAATTCTTGGTGTATTTATTACATCAGTTAATGAGCATTTAGTTACATGGCCGTCAATGATAACTATAATTCCAGTATTACTGACTATGCTAATTTTATTACTAAATATTGAGATAGGGTTACTTAATAATAAAATAATCCAATTTATTGGAAACATATCATATTCATTATATCTGTGGCATTGGCCATTATATGTTTTTGGCTTGTTTTTTAATGTAAATGAATGGTTTCGATTTAAAGTAATATTAATAGGACTATCTTTTTTACTGGCTATATTATCATACTACTTTATTGAAAAAAAGAATTATAATAGTAGATATAGACTTATATTAGGTTTTACAGCAATAGTGTTTATCATTTCGTTCACAATTTCAAAACTGGACACTAAATATTTGTTTAATAATTATAATGCAAAAATGGCTTTTGCTGCTGCTAACTATAAGTATAGTAGTCAAGCATACCAACAGTATAGCTTAGGAGATAAACACTTTATGTATTATCAGAAATTGAGCGATTTCGATTTAAGCAAACTAAAGGTAATATCTTCAAAAAAGAATATTATTTTGCTGGGTGATAGTCATGCAGGAATGTTTTCCCAAACTCTTCACAATGTTTTTCCTCATGATGAATATAATCTGATACAAGCTACTGCAGATGCTACATATCCAATGCTTAATTCAAAAACAAATTATAAGGGGCCCAAAGATTATTTTAATCATTTCTTTAAAGAATTTTTCCCAAAGAATTACAAACAAATTGACTTAGTAATAATTAATAGCAATTATGCTGGATATACACCAGAAGAGATAATTACAAGAGTGAATTTTACAGAAAACTATTTTAAAAAATATAACACTAAAGTTTTTTATCTTGGTCAGACAAATACGTTTTACTTTGATTTTCCAACATCTTATTATCTCAAAAATAAATTTAAGATTGATCACAAAAACAATATAATTGCAAAGAAAAAGGATGAAGAAATAAATAATCTTCTGATTAATAAATTGGGAAATAAATATATTGATATTTTGGACTTAAAAATAAAAGAAGTTTCAAATTATGGAGAGCCGTATATTTATGACACCGGTCATCTGTCATATTACGGCACCGAACAGTACAAAAAGTATCTTATCGATTTAAAAGCAGTCTGCTTTGAATAATAATTTTAAAAGGCGTGAAATCAAAACCTCACGCCTTTTTCTTTTAATTTCCAATCCTACCCATTCCCCAACTGTTATCGTCTCCGTATGATGCCCCTTTTTCTTTACTCCTTCCTTCGGGTCTTGGAGGCGCCGGCTGTATAATATAGTTTAGCCAGAATTTAGCAAGTTTTATATGTGCAATTTCGATTGTTTGCATGGTAACCTCAAACCTAATCTCCATTCGCACTGTTAGGCCTCGGTTATTAGCTTCACGAGCTCTATTAGGCGTTAACATGACGTCTATTTCTTGACGTTTACTGCTATCGGAAGTCAGTACTGTGATCCTATCATCCAATATATTGATTATTTCTCCTACGATTATCATGCATCAAAATTGATACAAAATAAAACAATAACAAAATAATATTTGATACAAAAAATATCATTTTAAATCTTACCTGAATTAAAAGGCATTTTGTTTAGTTAGACGAATATTTATTAAAAGCACTTTGTAATTTAAAATCATAATTATTAGCCTTGTAGTCTGAACCGTTATATCCTTCCGCAAAAGCCGCCCAGTTCTTATTCCGAATATGATCCTGAAGACCAAAGGCTTTAATGTATCGAACGAATGAGTCCAGATGTCCAGCTTCTGACTCATACATTTTATTTATGAATTGCTGCAGCGTCTTATAACCTAATTTTTGCCAGTTATCTCCCATCACCTGAAATTTTCCCCAGGAGCATGACATAAGAGCAGCCTCACGGTTTAATAGTGCAGCCCTTTGAAGTTTTAAATGCTGGTCGGATTCTTTTCCGTAACCTCCCCGAATTTTATTACAGATATCCGGATGTGATTTGGCATATGCTCCGTTGGTGTATTTATAAAACCTGTGCCGTTCAAATAGAATCTTTGGTTCACCGGATGGAAGAAATCCTGATCCGGGGCTTTCAACTTCTGCAACCGCCTTAATCGCTGCAACCTCACAGCCTAGTTCTTTAGCTGCATTTATGTAGTCATTCTGTATCAGTGTTTTCATTTTCTAATATTTTTCTAATTTTTACTAATTCATTAAGTATACCTGAGATTCCTAATGAAATGAGTCCTAAACTCATACAGGTTATAAATTCCATCATTTCTTTTTTAAGTATTTGTAAAATGCGAAAATGATTATTCCAATCATTCCTAACACCGCCAAAACAATCCATAATCCTGCTTGGAATCCAGTTGATTTAATCTCATTTGCTTTTCTCTCTACCTTAGAAGCAACGTTTTTAATGTTCTCTTTTGATACAAGATCCCGTGCTGTTTTCTGTATAACGTTCAGATTTTCTTCACTGGACGACTCTTTTTTCTCTTCTGATGATTTATTGTAATGATTCGATATGTAGTAATCTGCAGTACCTCTGATCGTAATACTTTGAAGAGTATCTCCGGAAACTATGTTGTGAAAGATCAACGGATTTAATGTATCGCTTTTACCTTCAATGACAATGTCACCTGAAAATTCCTTCCTTTTATTGTTAATTGAATTATCAGTCACTTTTTTAGTCGATTCTTTCAAATTAGTTTCCTTTAAAGAATCAAATTTTACCCGCTCAATTTCAGTTCGGCCTTCCTTATTGTAGAAAGACGTTTTTTGCTTAGTCCTACAACCAAGTAGTATACTAGTCAGTAGGATTATTATCAATATTTTCGCTTTCATTCGTGATATTTTTTAATTCTTTTAAATCGCCAGTTTTGTTAAATTTTGATATTCTATTGAGGACAAATAAAGGAGGAAATTTACCTCCTGTCAGAATTCCCATATTAACCATTACATTTCCTGCTGGCCAGGCAAACAATAAGAATCTTAAAAACCCCGTTACTGCCAGTGAATCAAACTTCGCATCATGTAATATTTGTAATAGCGCTTCTGAAAAAAAGTAAAAAACAATTGAAAACACCAGCTTCTTTGTAAATCCCAATAACATTTTCTCAAAAGAAAAACTGTGACTCTCCAAGTGTTTCCAAACTCCTAATATTAAATCTGCAATCAATGAAAATGCAAGTATTACTATATAAGTTTCTCGTTCGAGATACCAGCCTGTAATCCTTTCTGAAATAGACAATCCAACAGCCGGAACCGCTGCCAACTTAACTGAAGCCCAAATCTTCCCACCCACTCCTCCGGAATGAATGGAAATAAGGTTTTTTATTATAAATTCTTTTATCATACTGGATTTCCGTTTAGTTTCACATTCCCATATACGTAGGATCTTCCGAGGTTATCACCTGTTTTTTTAGCATACAATGGAGCATTACCTGTATTTGGTGTTATGTTTGTCATTATCAAGGATTCTATTGAACATGAAAGAGATATTTTGCCTTCGTTTAGGTTGGCTAAACCACTATAATTCACAGCAACAGTATTATTGTCAACCGTGATACTTCCTATATTTCCGATTCCTGAATTTTGTATTGCTTGAGGCTTTTGCCAGTAATTATCGATCAATACTGAATATCCACGAGTGTTTCCAGAAAGATTCCTGATCGTTATGTTGTCTACCCTTGATTTGCTTGAAAGTACACGAACCCCGAAAAGTGAATTCACGAAATACAGGTCTTCAAAAATAATATCACTCGAAGGCCCGCAAGGATCCTCAGTCCAGAAATTAGTTGTAGAGCCGTTTCCGTAATCAGGATCGTAATATAGGTCGTCTGCATTGCACCCAACTCCATCATCGTAGGTGGTCAACACGCCTCTTGATATACGGCAGTGGTTACACCAGCCGTCAAAGTGTACACCGTCCATGTTAATAGCACCCGTTCCAACATCTACAACAAAATCCTCTACAACTCCATTTAGAATATTAATAGCCATTTGCGCATAAGTTTTAGGCGTATACATCTTATGATTTTTAAGATGCAGATCTTTTACGCCAAACCAAGAAAATATAGTTACAGGCCCATGTGTATGACTACCTTTTACAGTTTGCCCGGCTGAATTACCATTCCAAATCCCCCCATCGAATAGAATGTTTTGATCAATTATGTTAGTGTTTACGCGGAATTTTATATTCTTGTTCATGAACATTGGCCTATTTACTCCTGGTCGTAATACAGCCCCTTTTCCGGCTAAAGTTTTTATCTCAGTGTTACTTTCGATTCTTAGAGTATTGGAAAGTGATACAGCTAAATCCCAGTAAATTTTCACATTTCCGCCAGCTAACAAAGCCTGAATGGCAGAGAATGCATCATCACCAATAACCACCGAATTTAAACCCAAAGAGCTTTCAATGAAGTTATAAGGCAAAACCTCAGATATCCTGACATATCCTACAAGGTCGTTATAACCCGTTTTATACATTGCTAATAGTGACCCGCTCATAATACTTCTATTTTTAATCCTTGCAATACAGAAATACCAGAATCACCTAAGAGAATTCCAAAAAAACCACCGTTTGTATTCGTTAGTGCCCGATTAGTAAAAACTGAGACACCATTACTAGTACAACTTGCAAGCCCTCCATTAACCGTTATTATTAAATCACTATTCGCTGGTGTAGACGCATTTGTAAATGAAGATGTTGCTCCATTGTGCGTGTGTGCCCATTTAGTCCGGTCAAACGAGAAAAAATCTTTGGTGTTATCTGTTACAGAATTCCCATTTATTATAATATCCACGAATCCATTAATCGTTAATCCGGATAGTGTAATTTTAAAATTTGGAGTTCCTGTTAGATTATAGCCTATGGTGTTGCTCCATCCTGCATTTGCATTTAATATGCTCAACCCTTGACCACTTGAGACGATAGCGTGATTTGATACATCACCTATTAATGCACCTCCTGTATGAGTTATGGAAGGCAATAATGTTCCTGCAGTTCCAACGAAATTATATATTGAGATTACACCTGGATCAATAGGAAATGGTTCAAAAGGAAAAGTCTCAATCTTATACCTCACTAAGTTGTATTCTTTCCAAAATACTATTACGTTGGTTAAGTTTGGATTGTATGTTTTGGATCCTTCGTATATCGTAAAATTGGAAGCAAAACTTACATTTCCTCCGGTCAGTTTGTAAAAAGCCATTTTCCCGAACTGACTGCCTGCTGCTTCTGTAAATATTGAAGTGCCAGTAATTTGTTTGTATTTTGAGTAATTATCTTTAGATAAATCAACTGCAACATTGTAGGCCTTCTCAACAAATCCAGATTCAGGAATTAAAATTTCAGCCTTTTCCCAGGCCGAACCATTATATGAAAGAATATTAAAGTTTTTGTCTAAAAAAGTAAACCCTCCATAATTTGTATAGGTTCCTGCTTTTGCTATATACCACCTTCCAATTCCCAACGAAATCGTAATATCTGACGAAGGATTTACAACTCCTCCAAACGATGATGTTAGCTTTGCATCATCCGGTATTATATTCGCTATTGAAGAAAGAATAATATTTAGAATTGGACCCGTAATCCCTTGTAAGCCATTCGATGTTATGTATTCTTCAATAGCCGCTAAAATTTCTTGTTTAGTCATATTGCTTAAAAAAATCGTTATTAAAATCGTTATTGAAATCTCCTGGTTTAGAAAAGTGATCCAGAGACTTTTGATATAGAAAAACCGATGAACTACAATTAAGCGTTACTGCAGCTCCGGAATTATCCTCATATTTTTTTCCTGACCATGTTTCTGCTGTATCCATAAAAGCACGATTGATCAAATGCCCAATCTGCCAATTATTTCCATTGGCATCCTGAATAAAAAAAATTAAAGGGACGTTTTTACATCTTTGTATAAAACCTAAAACAGAAGGCACGAAGCCAAGAATAAAAACAGATAAATTTGTTACAGATCGTTTCCTTTGCTTAGATCCTGTTAACGCAACTCTCAATTCATTTTCATCAACCAGGATATCAATAAACCGGAGCTGTTTATTTTTTCTCATAAGTATAGCATCATTAATGATGATTTCACTTTCAAATGATTCTGCAGGTACAGGCAAAGGAGTTCTGAAAAAATACGAAGCTGGAGCAAAGTATAATCTGGTCTGCAGTCCGGAAATAAAATCTATTTCCGGACATTGGTTAATATTCTCTATGTTGATGTTTTCGAAGCTCATTACAGCTACAAAAAAACCGATATCGCTATCGGTTTAAAAGGACATTAAATAAGGTAAATCCCTGAAGATCTGGATTGCGGTTTGCTTTCCGGAACCGGGCCAGTATAGCAAGGAAACTGAGCAATATTTTTTTTTATATAATCGGTGATCACTTTCATACTTGCATCCCCTAACTTCAAAAAATTTTTACCGGATTTACTTTTAGCTTCATCCGTTAAAACCTGTGATTTTTGCCATGGAAGTTCTTCATACTGTATTGCTATGGCATTTTGCAGAAAGACGAAATTTGGCATCAAGGAAGCGTAATAAAGCGCATAACAAACGTTAGCCTGCTTTAAAAATTTATACAATTCAGGTTTTACTTTAATCTGATCAATACAATCCGGCTTTATTTTATCCAGGACATTTAAAGAATAAGCCTGATCCAGATAAGTCTGAAGCATTCTGAAAACCTTTGGCGAATTCTTAAGTGAATAGATTACTTCAAATTCAGCAGGAGTTTTTATATGCTCCGAGACATTTTCAAAAAATGGGATGGAATTCCTGAGCGCTGGAATTCCTGAAATTCTAGTAAGGGCTTCAGAAAATAATTTATCTGCGAATTTCAAGAGTGATAATCCGAGATCCCGCACGTCCCACCAGGGAGCTGTCTTTAATTTTTCCTGGTCAAAAGCCTGGACTCCATAATTCGTGATATGGACTTTAATTTTTGGGATGGCCAGGATAAAAGAATAATGAACAGCAGCTTTCGTGAGAAGCCTAAATATTTCTTTTTTACTTTCTTCAGTTTCTGACTTTAGCTGCAGATAAATTTCTTTCGGAATGATCTCAAAAAGCTCTGAGAAACCCAGCTCTTGATCGATCAGATCCCAATCAAATTCTCCGGGTAAAATTAAATATTCCGGAAGAGTTGTTTTGTCAATATAATATTCCATTTTTTTGTCGCATTTTTACACATAATTAATTGACAACTTTTTCCTGGCCGTCTTTATTTTTGTCTAAAGTTGTAAGATTGATATTTGGTAGTTTTCCAAAAACAGTAAGATCCCAACCATTCCAAATTTTTATTATTTCGAAAATCTGAAGCGTTCGGATCTGTTTGATCGGAAGCTTTGCACAAAGTATGGTCCAGGCTTCTCTTTTATCAGAACCGGAGCCGCTCAGGGTTTTGCCCCCGAATGCTCCACCACTGATCAAACAAGGATCTATTCCCATTGCAGTCAGGATCTCATAATTAGCGGCCGAACCATCCAGAAGGAAATCTCCATTGGACTGCGTTTGAGGAACTTCTTCAATTTGAATTCCTTTCATTTCTTTCCCGGTGGACCGGTCAATAAAGAATGGTGAAATGATTGATTTTCCTCCAGCCTGGTTTCCCTGGAGATTATCATGAATAAGATCTACAAGCGCCGTTCTTTTTTCCTGTCTTTCTTCTGGAGAAAAAAGATTCCAGTCCTGGCCGTATATGTGGGAAAAATATTCATCTGAAATATGAATCAAATATTTTATATTCAGCTGCTGTTCAAACATTGCTTTTTTAAATGCAGGAATAGACAGAACCACATCAACCCATCCATTTTTAAATGAAGCATGCCATCCAACGGACGGATAAGATTTTTCAACTAACAATGTATCAATAACAGGGATCGTAAACTTCCGGATTCCTTTCTTTTTACAATAAGCTTTTATTTCTTCAACAGGAATATTTGCATTGAAACAAGGAATAACAGCTGTCTTTTTTTCATCATATTTTTCCCAATCCGTATTAACGCCGATGTTATTAATAATACCGTTCGGATCCGGAGACTGAAAACGGCAATCAGCGGCTTTAATTCGCCTTACAGAAATAATCTGATCACCATTAGGAGAAAGTAAATATTCAGGGAATGCAACGCGAAAAACTTCGTAATCGGTAATAATCTCTGATAACGTAATATTGAAATTTGTCCGGTAATAAAATACAGCGATATCGGGAAAAGAATCGACCAATCTCTCTTTAAAAATTATCGACTCTTCAGTCTCTGTTCCCTGATAAAGTCGGAAACCGGCTCCGAAGTGTGCTGAAGTCAAAACTTCCAGACCTCCGATTGCAATATTTGTTTTCTTAAGCTTATCAACGAATTCCTGAGGATATAGATTATTATCCCCCCAAGGAAGCCACTTTCCTCCGATTAAGGATTCCGTAACGTTCGGCTTGAATGTAGAGTGAACGGGATCCGTTGTTTTATTAAAAAATACTGCAGTTTTGTTATTTAGTCCGCCAACTGCATAAATTCCTTTAGATATTTCCATGATCTATACGACATCAGCGCCGTTAAATTTTATAATGAATAGGATGTTAATTTTTTTAATCCCCTGATCCGTTTTAACATTACGGGTCCTGTTATCAAAGTGATTAGGATTTTTAAAAGCCCTGGCTTGAGATAACCGGATCTTTCCAGGAGTTTTCGGAGCCTGCATTAAAACTGCATTCTCAAACGTGATTAGTTTTCCTCCAGATTTGTTTTGATTATTATAGGTTCTTACAGAAATTGAAAAAGAAATTGGGTTTTTATTTGCATCCAGTTTTTTCATTTCCGTGAGAACCTGACTCAAAAAGATCGCTTTTTGCATGAGCCAAATATGAAACTGTATGCTTGCGAGGGAAAGGACATTATTTTATTTTCTCATTTTACATATATCATTCTCATGATGAAAAAATCTAAGTGCAACATTTTTAATAAATTAAATACAAAAGCTATAGCCTAAAAACTCGTTTTTTATCATTATGGGAAGGATAGCCACAGGGCCGCCTTATCTTTCTCTACAATTGCAGATGCTGAAAAACACGAAATATGCTAAAACAGCCCAAAACGGCACTTCAGGGGTGGTTCGTTTTGGGCTGTTTTAAGGGTCTATTTCAGGCCGTTTTTAGGGCTTATTTTACAGATGTAGATTGGTAACCGGGAATGAAGACAGGTATCTCGGGTCAACCAGGTGCCAGAATTGCCAGTACAGGTTATAATCAAGGGTATCACTGAAGTGGGTAGCATGTTCCTGCAGTATGATCTTAGACCTTTCAGAGGACTTATCCTTCTCGAAAGCGTCATCTCCCTTCAATGGTGCATTTTCCATTGAGATAATCAAGTTAGGACAATTATCAGCATTGATCCTTACTGAAGGAAGACGGAGATCTGTTTCTGCAAGTATGGTATTGATCAGTGTATATTTTTCAGCATGAGGCGGGTTATTGGTATTCGGTGTCTTATTGATCACCACCCAGCCGGCTTTTCTTAACTTATTGATCACGTCTTCAGCCAGTGTAGTCTTACTGTTTGCTTCTTTATTATTTCCGTATCGATCATAATACAAATGAATCACGTTACTGCTCGCTTTATGTGGTTCGTAGTAATCAATGAAGTCCTGAACGAGCTCATCAAGGATATCCGGATTCTTCCGGAAGAATTCTTTTATAAAGTTGATCGAATTTTGCATTGCTGAGTACTGAGATACAGTCATACAGTTGATCTTTCCTCCAAAATCCAGGTTTAGCTGCAGCGGTAAATTCCGGATCAGATCTGTATCATATTTGCAGCTCGGCACAAACTTCTCGGTAACACCGCCCATCAGGTCAATATTGTACTTATGCTGGTAGTAATGTTTTGCTTTTAACTGAGCGTAGAACCCGTCCTTAATTCCTTTCGGCCGTATGTTCATGATCTCAGCATTGAACTGAGTCTTTGAGAGCGCTTCTTTCTGCATGTCCTGGATCCAACCTTCCTTAAGGTTGTGAGCATTTACGAATGCATTAGCCTGAATAAAGCAATACTTTTTAGGATCTTCTTTTGCCAGCTTCTCTCTATTGGTGAACCATTCTCCTTTCTTAGTCATAGCAACCGAAGAAACAAAGACCTGCGCATGCAGCATAGATGCTTTACTAAATATTGCTTTCTTTGCCCTGTTTGTAGTGAGTACGTTATCATAAAGACGCTCATACGTTAAGAGCGCTGCTTCATCACCAATTACCCAATAGGAATTCAATCCTCTTCCAGAGTTGGGATTGTCAAGCGATACCAGAACCGCAATAGCTCCATTCCTGAAATGGATCACATTGGACCAATTGGACGGAGCCTGGAAAGGCATTTCAAAACCCTCTTCTTTGCCACACCGACCGACAACATAATCAAAGCCCTCATAAAGGCCAAACATTTCCATTCCTTCTTTCGTAGATGGAAGTGTTCTGGATTTGATCTGTACGAATGTTTCTCCTACAATGATCCCGGTAGAACGGGGCATTTGTTTTACGGCTTCTTTGATGAACCAACCTAAAACGGTAGACTTTCCGGTTCCCCTGGCTGATTCAATATTAATGTTTGGAATTCTGAGTTTTTTATTTGACAGGACGGCAGCAGCCTGCATTAAATTAAGCTCAATTTTCCGGGTTGGCATATTGTGGTACAAAACTGCATTACTCATGATCCTCTTCGTTTTCGTCTTCGTTATCTTCAGTAATCTCTTTCCAGTCTATATCTTCAGCACCGATATTATTAAAGTTCACAACACCGCTTTCAAACATTCCCTTAAGGATTTTTTCAGCTCCTCGAGGTAGATTTAAGCTATAGTTTGAAGCTTCAAGTTTTTTCGGATCTACTTTTTGTGTGGTGTCAAAATTGTAAAGTGATTCATATTTCTCCAGAGCCCTGAGAGCCACTTCATCTTTGCCGTTTTTCTTTGCCGATAAATAAAGATCCCAATACCCTTCTGCAATGATCATTTTTTCTGCAGCAATATTAACCTGATCCATGCTGCCAAAAAGTTCCATAGAGAGATTATAATCCCGGTACGCGGTTGCCTGGGAAACTTTGTAGTCGCGTTCAATAATTTTAACGGTGTCTTTTGGAGAATATCTATTGTTGGATCGTAAAGCCCAGATGTGCTTTAAACGATCCTTCTTTTTTTCTTCAGTTGGTGTGAGCTGTACAGATTCTTCATCTATATACCAGGCTTTAATCCTCTGAAAACTGTTATCTTTCGTGTACTTAACAATATCCATAACACGAAAATATCTGTCTGAAAAAGCGTCTGAAAGGACAGTAATACAAACTAAAGTGTAATTTTGTAATCCTACTATTTATTAGTTAATTACAAAGTTTCACGGAAGTGTAATTGTAAAATTTGATGAAATTTTGAAAGTGTAAAACTAAAATTATCCAGCAAAAAACTGGATAATTTGACATCTTTAAAATTTATTTCCAACCCAATGGAATTTTGTTCAGACTGCTAGTATACAGACAATTTTTTAATTATAAAAATAATTTTTGATTCCTATGTATCATGATATCTCGATAGCAAGCGTTGTGAGTTACGTGGTTGGTGACCGAAGTTATTGTAGCTCCAGATATTGGATCTAAGTAATTATTATTTTTTAGCCACTCACAAAGTTCAACCAGCTGGCTTTTCTCACTTGTAAAATATATAAAGGGAAAATTTTTTGTAAAGCCTAAGATATCCAGATATTCTGGAAGCTTCCAAAAACTTACATCTTTATAGGATTTAACGTCGGTGGATAAGTATGGTGGATCAAAAATAAAAACTACTTTTTCTGTATCCTGATACTTTTTAATCAATACTTTGTAATCTGCTGAAACTCTATCTACTCCATCCAAATAACCATCAGCTGAATAAGCTGTTTTTTGAACTTTACTATAAAACGTTTGCTTCTTTAAATCTTCAAAAGTATTTGCATAATTTCCCGAAAATAATAAAGAAGAAGATAAAGTAATGAAATCAATAAACCCAGCTTCCTTTGTAATACGATCAAGTATTTGATTTTTACATTTACTACTTAGCTTTTCATTTTTATTAAGTGTCCCTACTATTTCTCTGATATCAGAAAGCAGGTGATTAGTTTTGCTTATGTTGTCAAGCCTTTCTTTAAAATTATCAAAGTCATTATAAATAACCTTTGAATTAGGATAAACCTGTTTAATGGTATGACTTAACAGTCCACTACCGCCGAACAAATCAACATAAATAGAATCTTCATCATAATTTTTTAAAACTTCTTTGAATTTCTTTAAAAAATTTCTCTTTTGCCCCTGAAATGGCAGCGGCGCTTTGGTATATTCTTTTAGCATATAAAATAATAAATTTTTAAATTTTAGTATATGAAAGAGTGATTTTCGCTACTTTTGCAGTTCTCACCTTTCAACGCGTATTAACTTCACAAAGAAGACTAAAGTCCTCCGCGTGGAGTTTTATACGCTCTAAATTTGAAAGGTGAGATATTCAGGTTTGCGGAGGATATTTAATACCTCCTTTGAGAATTGCACGCAATATTCATTTTATTGCAAACACCATAAAGGACATAAAAGCTCCAGCTGATCAGGCTTGGAGCTTATTTTTTTTATACCTGGAACAATCTTTCAAAAAAAATTAAAATTTTAACACTTTTTACTTGCATAAAGGTAGGGATATTCCTACCTTTACAGAGTTGAATTAATAAAGAAAAGCGTTCTATGAAATCAAGCGAATTACACCGAAAGGTTAAAAAGAATGGATGGATTCACATTCGAACAGATGGAAGCCATTACATTTACGAGAAAGACGGCAGAACCTACCCAGTTCCTTATCACGGAGCGAAAGAAGTAGGTAAAGGTCTTGAAAAAAAGATCATTAAAGAAATGGGGCTTTAGGCCCCTATCTTTAATATCGTTTGATATCAGAACGAAAATGAGTTCACAAAAATTTAAATTATATGAAAACAGTTAAAATTATTATCGAAAGATCAGCAGATATGTTCTCTTCATACGCTGAAAATGTAGAGGGTGTTTATGGTGGTGGAACCACACCTCAGGAGGCCAAACAATCAGCTTTAGAAGCCATACGGATTCTAAAAGAAAATAATATTGAAGAAAATATTCCTAAAATTTTATTAGGCGAATATGATATTAAGTATCAGTTCGATCTTGAAAGCTTATTGCAATATTATAAAGGAATTTTTTCAGCTGCAGTAATAGAAAGATTAACCGGTATTAATCCGGATCTAACCGCTCAATATGCCAAAGGGCAAAAGATACCCAGAACCACACAAAAAAAGAAAATTGAGAAAGCTTTACACACTTTAGGAAAAGAATTATTGGAAATAGAACTCTAGTATTAATTCAACACTTTTACTTACCATTTCCAAAAAGAAGCACCTGTTAAAACAGGTGCTTTGTTTTTAGTGGAAATATTAATCCTTTAGTTTCGGGAAAAAATTTATGTTCAATTCTTTCAAATTTATCTGTTTTTTCCTTGATAAGCGCTTGCAGATCTTCCCGGGCCTTTCGCAATTCTTGAGCCATTCGATGAAATTCCGCCGTATAAACCGGTATATTTCTTATATTTTTCTCCAGCTGTCTTACATAATGTCTTAAGCCTGGTAAGTCTGGCAAAACTGGTGGGATCTGCATATATTCTTTATACCAATCTTTAGTAGAAAAATCTTTTTTAGATTGACCAAAATATACTTTAAAAATGTCCGGAAACTGATCTCCAAAATCCCATCCCGTTCTATATTCAGCATACAACTTAACTTTTCTTGAAGCCTTATATTTTTTACTGATCAGATTCTGAATTCGCTTTTTATTTGACATTATCCTATTGTTACGGTTATTTTATTAGGTTCATAACTCCAATTCACTTTCCCATCTGAAACACCAATTAACACTCCCTTGTTTGTTTCTGATACATAATCTAAATAGTATTCAAAATGATACATATTTTCAGAAAACGAGATCCGGGTGATTCTACCACTTACAAAATTTAAAAATTCACTTTCCGATTCAAAGAAAAAACCAAAGTCTTCTAAATTCCTTCTGATATATTGGCTTAATATAGCAGAATGTTTTCTTCCGATTTCTTCAATATTTATTTGAAATAGATAATCTACAATACTTCCACTTTTCCCTGAACTTCTTCCTGAAGCTAAATGAAAGTTGTAAATTTCTCGCTGGTCAGCTTTGCTCGTTAAAGGAAGTGTATTAAAATATTGTTCTCCAGGATACAACAAAGCTTTAGGCACAAAATTATAACTTGATTGTAAAAATTCTAAAGCGCTGTTAGCTGCTTTCTCAGCTGCACTTGCTAATAACTCAAAATTATCACTAAAATCAGAAGTAAATCTATCCCACTTCTCAGAAAAATGCCAGGGAATTTTTGGAAAAATCTTTGGATAATTTTTTTCAGGCTTATATCTTCTTTTGATCAGGCTGCTGATCCTCTTTTTATTTGACATAAATTATTTAAAAATTTAACCAGGTTGCACAAGATCCAATATAAGTCATTCGGACATCAATTTTCTTTTTGGAGTTCTTAAGCATTTTTGAAATATTATAGCCATGTTTAATATTTCCGGAATGACTAATTACATTGAGAACTATTCTGTCTTTTTTTTCGAAAAGATAAAATCCCATTTTTTTCAGTCTTCTTTTACTGTAAAATGGTTTCATTATTTTTTAGGAGCTTCTTTATCACAGCCAGGTTTTTCAGCTGTCACTTCAAAATTTAAAGATTCATCTAAAATCACCAATCTCCCTTCATCAAACCAATGTCCATCAATAAAACTTCCATTTTCAGCACATTGAGGAGCTAATAAATACTGATCACAACCGGTAATATAAGAGGCTTTTCCCGTTGCTACACCTGTAAAACCTGTAATTTTATCTTTTAATTTTTTACCTAACATAATTTTATTTTTGCCAAATAAAAACGTTGTCTGCTAATTGTGCAATAGTTGAACTATTTTTTCCTGATCCAAAATCAATTCCTGCAGCTGCTCTTTTTTATGATTTACAGAGCTCATTCTTTTATTGAAAACAGGATCCGATTCTTCCGGAAGCGCCTCTTCCATTTTTTTAATCGTTTGCCTTCTCCTGCAGATCAATGATTCAATATTTCTTCTTTCCTGGTCCAGCTGTAAAAGAGTCAAATTTTTAAAATCCCTTTTGCTTTCAGTCGGTAAAATATGTTTGTGAAGTAAATAATGATCCAATATTTTTTTACAGATATCAAATCTTTTAAAAAGATCGATAATTTTATCCTGGATCTCAAGAGCCAATTTTTCTTCAGACGGTGGAACCTGGTTCAGCTCCAGTTTTAAACTGCAGTATTTAAACCATAGGCTTTCAGTCTCGTTATAAGTTGAATGAAGCTCCACAGGATATTGCATTATTTCTCCAATAAATTTTGGACGCTCCGGATCTACTTTTACGGGTATTTCTATTTCCTGAGTTACCGTTTTTTCTTCTGCAGTAATTTTTTCGATCTTCTGCAATTTTGATAATAAATAAACTATCCTGGATTTATTTTGTAAAGTAGAAGTTTTATGAAGTTTGGCCAGTCTCGGATCTCCTCCGGAGGAAAGGTACAATTCTAAGTTTTCAGCGTGTGTTCTCATAATAAAAAAAACCTCCCTGATCAGGAGGTTTTATTCTGTTTATTTTTTACATTATTTTTTCTTTACTTCAGCAACCTGATCCTTTGGCGAACTCTTCAGTAATGACTTCAAAGTGTCAAGCTCTGCTTTATAACCGATTGGCGTTCTAATATCGATTAGCTTCTGGAGCTGCTCTTTCGAATAATCTTTGAACAATTCAGCTGCTGTATCTTTTTTTAAGCAAAAGGCATAATTTCCAGCCGACCAAAGTTCCAGGACATTTTTCGGAACATCATCCAAAGTCGTTTTAGAACCATCGGGTCCGATCATTACGGAGCCTTTAGTTACTGTTAATATGAAAAATTGATTTGTATCAGCCATAATTAAGGTGTTGCAGGTTCGTCAGCTAAGATTACAATAGGACCGTCATATGCATATAAAGGGCCATTGGAAATAACGTTAAATGCTGTTCCGGCACTTTCTTCGTATTTCTTTGCCGTCGTAGCATCTGCCTTTGTCATATAAGCATCAAGTAAAGCCCATTTCTGACCTGTACTGTCAGTAATGATATAACACATTGGTGTGTTTTTATGCCTTTTGATAAAACCAATGTTCCTTTTAATAAAATTCGGAAGCATTCCATCAAACTGAGCCTGGTCCTTCAAGTTTCCTTTGTTACCGACCAAATTACTTTTTAGTTCGTTTTCATCGATAACCAAAGTAGTTTCTTTGAATCCTTTTCCCGTATCCGGAACAAGGCCGGTCGTAGTAATTGTGATACTATCAGCATACGAGGTTGTTTCCGTAACAGTAGGCTTTGTTACTGTCTTAAGTTGAGCCATAGGAATGTATGCAACATTTGCTTTAACTCCTCCTACAACGTCATCATTAGGGCAATAACCCATATTTTCGGTTCTCACCGTTGCGAATGAACAATTATCTGCCATCTTATTTAATTTTTCTGATTAAACCAAGGCCGCCTCCAATGATCTGAAGCAGCACATTTTCGTCTTCAATTATTTCCTGGTGTGTCCAGGCTTTTCCATCGAACAGGATAAGCTCCGGGGCCTCCGGATCAAATTGATATTCCTCGTTATCGTAGGTACATTTCAAAGGCTCAACAGCCTCTTCTTTTTTCTCTGGAGTCACAGAAAACTGAGAAGCTTTTTCTTCGAATGCTTTCTGTTTTTCTTCCAGATCTGCAAAACCGTCAGATAATTTTTGAGTTTCAGAATCAACATGATTTTTGAATTCTTCTTTCTCAGTTTCGAAATCCTGTTTTTCTTGAGCTAAAGCTTCAGCCAGGGAATTCAGTTCAGCTTCTTTTGCTGAAAGCTGCTCCTCAGTAAGAGGAGTAGCTTTTTTTTCAATCGGATCTTTTGCCATTACGCTGTAAGTTTTAGCTCGTTAGGGTAATACAGTTTATTCAGAGCATCATTGTTAAGACCTCTTTTCTTTGTAGCATCAGAAGTTTCAACAAATACATATTGGTTAACCGCGAAGTCATATCCTAAATGAAACTGGATAAAGATCTTCATCGCGTAATCCTGAATCTGGACATCATCGATCTGAGCCGGATTATCTTTTCGGTCATATAACCTGAAAAGGTTACCGTCAACCCACGCCATCATTTTCGTTAATCCAGGAACCCCGATTAAGTTTCTGCCATACTTTGTTTTTTTCCTGTAAGCAGCGTTATAGTCGATAACCTGATCAGAAGGAGTTTCACGAGCTTCAACATAATCCTGGAAGACCTCTAAAGGAACCAAGATGTTTGAAATACTTGCATTTGCTGGAAAACTTCTTTCAAAAGCGTTTACTTTAGCAACCGGATCATTTGCCAAAGCCGCATCAATTGGAATGAAGAAAACAGGGTTTACAGTATCTGAAGCGATTCCAGCCACAACTTCGTTAATTCCATCCATTGCCTTTGCTGAATCTGGATTTGGAGAACCCACCTGAGCAGGATCAAATTTCCCGGTAATTGAAACATTTGATAACTCAGAGGTCATTTTGCCACCAATCATATCGACGATATATTTAGAAATTGGCATTTCGTTCGGTTTCTTATCCTCCTCCCACAAATCCTCAACCCATGTGCCGTATACATCATAAGGATTGATTGGAAGGTTCACTTTCAAATGGAAGTTTTTTGCAGTTTTATTATTAAACTGAATAGATCCGAATTCGGTCCACTTATCAGAGAAAGCCTGAATTAAGTTTGTCATTAAAACAGAAGGAAAAGACCACTTTCCTTTTACTTTAGATAACGGCTTTGCGAGCTGATTTAAAAGAATGTCTTTTGATAAAACGGCTGGTGTTAATGCCATTGGATTGGCTTTACCATAGCGTAATACTTCATTCTTGATTGCATTTACATCAATATTTTCTGACATGTTAATAAAATTTAGAGTTGATTATGAGGAGCGGTTGGATCGTAATAGCCGTTCTGCAATCCTCCAGAATGTTTTTCTTTACCGTCTGTTTGAATGATTGAGTGAGTTTCTTTAGAATCACCGTATTCTTTACACTTTGTTCCCAGGGCTTCGATTGCCTGAGCTACCGTTTGGCCCTCTTTTGCTTCAATACCATTAAGGCTCAATGCAGCTGTTAAAGCCTCCTGAACAACAGTTTCTTTTGCTTCAAAACCGGAAACTTTTGCCTGGAGATCTGCTAATGACTCAGCGCCTTCAGCTGCAGTGGTTTCAGTTTCTTTTTTTTCTAAAGCATCTTCGATTAATTGAAGCTGCTTATTGTCAAGTTTTACATGAGCTTCACCAGATCCCCAAAAATTATTGTGGAACGTGAAAGCTTGTAATCCTAAAACAGCTAGTACTTTCTTCATTTATTTTGATTTTAAAATTTTGCTAGTGCATCTTCAAGAGTTCCGAGTTCGTTGATCAATCCAACAGAAAGCGCCTGTTTAGGCGTGTATGTTTTGCCCTTCATGACAAATCCATCATCTTTCAATGTTTCATTCAGGTTTTCTTCCATTCTGGAGATAAAATCAGCGGTCATTTCTTTGAGCCTTTGCTCATACGATTTTGAATCTCCTGCCTGGAGATCCCGGAATTCTTTATTTTTTTCTGTGGATTGTGGAGCGTAGATTTCGTACATGGTAGCGCCCCATTTTTCGAACATTTTTGAGAAATCTTGATAAGAAAGCATGGTTCCGATCGAACCAATTAAGTCGGCAAAAGGATTTGCCATTCTGAAATTAGCTCCGGAAGCAATGTCCATCGCGGCGGAGCACATGTAACCTCCTGTATACGCAATTGTAGGCTTGCTTAAATTTTTGATTGTGTGGGTTAGTTCCGCGGTTCCGGATACCATTCCGCCTCCGGAGTCAATATTCAGTACTATTCCTGAAACAGAAGCATTTCTGTCCAGTCTTCTTAAAATTGAAATTATGTCTTGAGTTCCCAGGTAATACCAGGAAGAATATTTTATAATCGGACCATTGATATCTAAAACAACCGGGAAAGCATCAGCTCCATTAATTTGCGCTGCAGAAGCTTGAGCATCAATCTTATTGAAAGCACTCTGAACTATGGTTTCCGCTGAAGTGAAAGATTTTTGCTGATATCCAGAAATGATATTAGCAATAGTAGACAACAGATAATCTTTATCTATTGCTAAAGGTTGATTTAAAAAAATATTTTGTCCGTGCATCTTGTAGATTTCACGGACAAAAGTGTGTTTACATTAAAAGGTTGGAAAGGACAACTATTCTTCTTTCGAATAAGAATATTTTCCTAATACAAAAATTGTAAGAATCGACAAAAATGTAAATCCTCCAACGATCACCCACATCCAATTAACTAGTCTTGAAAGGGTAAAAACTATTTCATTTGAATCTCCAGTATAAATTATTGCTGGATATTTAATTACTTTATCGATCATACTACTATAGCCAATAATTGCTAACATAATGATATTAACGATAAATCCGACAGTAAACGAGGAAGCAAATCTGCCTTTCGTCTTTAAAAATAATTTCATATAGTATTTATTTTAGGTTTTAATATTGTTTCTCCAGATATCGCAATCGTATACTCATCGTTCCCGGAGCCGTCTTCATTCTTATTGTCAATGAAATCAATTCTTAAAGGCTCAGTAGCATTTCCGAGTAATGTTTTAACTGTATTAGCCACAAACACAACTACAAAGCCCTTTTTATTGAAAACTTCCTGAAGTTTTTCGATATTTTCAATTGACATATCCAGCAATGGGAAACTAACATCCACATCAGTAAAGGGATTTCCATTCCTTGTTTTGGAAGAGATCTTCCTGGAGAATGTCTCCGGAACCAGCTCTTCAAAAACATACAGGGCTTTAGATTTCGCAGGAAAGGTCCCGGTGTACGCATCAATGTAAAGAACATCTTCTGCAGCATATATTTCCACGGATCTTATTTCCCGGAAAAAGTTTTCAAGATTGTTAAAAAATACTTCCATTTTTTTGTCGCAATTTTACACAGTTTTTTTACTTAAATTTTTTAAGATTTTGATTTTTATACCTATTAAAATCTTTCCTGATTGTTTCATACGAGAGTTCGTCTTCAGTGATATCGTACAGATCTAAAAAATTTTGAATAGTTGTTTTAAAATCTATTCCGTAATTTATTTCATTGGTGATCGCTTCAGTGTAGAGCTTTTCCCTGATATCCCTCTCAATTGCTTTTGAGATCCGGACCGCTGTACTTTGGTTATGCTGGAAGCCTTTGTGGTTAGCCTTATCAATTCCTACTTTTAAACTGAAGTAAGTGATATCAGGATTAATTCTTTTGTAAGTATAATGTCTCTCAGACTTTTTTTGTAGGGTATTCAGGACAACCATTCCAAGCAAGGTATCTTCCCGAGCCCTATAATCATCACCATATTTAAATTGAAGGATTTTTTTTACATACCTGGGAACAGAAAGATGTAAAGTGATTTGTAGCATATAATAAATTGGTTTTAGCCGCAAATAAAAAACAAATCTGCTTACGCGAAAGCATAAATAATACTTAAAAATGCACTTGTGAAAGTGTAATTCTGTAAACCTCCCAACACTAAAGTTTTTACACCCATTTTTGAAAGTGTAAACGAAATTTGAGCGAATATTCAATTCTGTAACTCTCTATTTTATTACAGATAATTCTGTAACTCTTTAATCAGTTACAGTCTTAAAAAAAAAGTGTAATTAATAGAGTTTCAAAACTTTGCCAACATCATTACAGAATTACATTTTTCATCTACAAAATTTTTAGTGGTGGAGAGGAGAGGGAGGTGCAGGCCGCGTTCCCGAGTGTTTAAAAAAAGGAATCCCCGGCTTTCGCCAGGGATGGGTTTTTATTGGTTTTCTGTAAGGATGTAAGGGCTGGAGATCAGTTAAAAGCCCTTAATTTTCTATTCCTAGCATTCTGGACTACTCTTATCTCGATAGCGATTGTTTTGTTTACTTTAACCCGGTTATCTTGGTCAATCCAGGAATGCTTGGGCTTTTCTAGCTCTATAGAGGGATGCTGTAAAATTGTGCTTCCAAAAATTTCCCTTATTAAGGTCTCGAAATCAACAATACATCCCGCATTCAAAGTAATAAGCTTAGAACCTGCAGAACTATCTTGTATTTTATAATAACCATTATCTTTCATTTAAAATTAGTTTTTAGCAGTTATACGGATATGTTCTGTAGTCTTTCCGGATATCAGCTTCATAATGCGATCTTCAAAAAAATATCCATTGTGAGCGCTCCAGGTTCTCATTTGTTTTTTAAATAAATTTGAAGTCGTATAACCTAGTGTTTTCGGGCTAAAACTTTTCATTGACTCCATTGCCGCCTCTTTAACGATATCAACGCCTAAAAGCCCTGAAAACCACACGTCGGCCCATTGCTGGAATACTTCTGAGAGATAAACTTCTTTTTCTTCTTCCTGAAGAACGTTCTGATTGATCAGTTCCCGTTTAACTTCAGAATATGCAGCAATAAATTCTACTTGATCAATTTCAACGATATCATTAGAATTTAGTTCCTGGAGTAATCGGGAAAATACCGAAATACCAAGGCAATATTTTTCCTTTGTCACCTGTAATACTTCATTCTGATTTAGAACTTTATAGAATACAGGGGAGTTTTGTTTTTTTAAATATGTGATCATAATTTTTTGTTTTAATAAATTGGATGTTTTTCTGGAAAATGCTCTTTGAAATGAGTTAAAATTCCTTGTTCCGGACATTCATAAAGATGCTTAATAAAAGTAGTATTTTCAATGATTCCAATAATAGGGTTATTGTTGATGCAAACCATATACAAACCTTTTTTGCTTGGCAAATCTTGCTTACTTTCAATTTTGATCCATCCGTTATTATTTTCGATTCCAGATAGCGACACAGGTCGTTTCCAGTAACAATATTTAGAGTCATAAGGATCATAAACCTTCATTGTTAATCCAACCAAGCCTTTATGGTTACCTTTACCATCAAGCCAGCCATTTTCATCTACTTGGTCTTTTACTTCTTCCCAGTGAATTCCATACGCTTCTCTTATTTTATCTTGTTTAGTCATCATTAAAAAATTGGAGGGTTACTTTCAATTTGTTTATAGTGGGTCAGTTCTGCAGCCTGCCACATCTTTAAAAGATCATCCGGCGTCCTATTCCTGGATGTGCCAACTTGATATGCTGTACCGTCCAGATATATGCAGGTTAAGCAGAAAATTGTTTCCTGAGGGAATGAGTCCATGGATTCAATTTTAGTCCAGCCGTTATTTTTTTCGATGCCTTGTAATGATACAGGTCTTTTGTGGTAACACTGATAAGGGTCGTAAGGATTTTTTGTAATAAGAGTTAGCCCGGGCAAACCTCTGCAATTCCCAATTTCGCCATAAAGCTCTCTAAAATTACACCAGCCATTTTCGTAAACAAATAACTTAACAGCTTCCCAATGTTCTCCATAAGCTTCTTTTATTTTCTGTTCTTTTGTCATAATTAAAAATTAATTAGTCTTCTATTATACCTTTCATTTTCAATATTTCATCCATGTTTCTTCTTAGTTCGGCCTTAGATTTAAAATCTTTTTGGAATGTGGTCCATTCCGTATTCTCTTTAGTTTTACATTTAATTTTAAGATTTACATTATCTGCTCTTATAATCGTAAAACCTGCATTAAGCAACTTAAGTACGTCTCTTGAGTGTAATGGCATAGTTTAATTTTGTTTTGTTAATTATTATTTTATTGTTTCTGTATTACTTTTTTATCTTCTAAAAATCCTACTACAGAATAATTTTCTGCATAACTGAAATAATATCCAACCCGGTCTTTATATACTTTTTTGAAATAATTTAAAGTATCAAGCTTTTGTGGAATTAAACGCCTAGAGTATTTTCCCTGATCTTCTTTACTCATTCCGGATCCTTCATAAAGAAAACCTATCAAATCGTTTCCCCGGTAGATCCCGTAGAGCCACTGATCCCCCCTCTTCAGATGTACTCCCAGCACATCGAGCCCTAAAAAAGCCAGGTTAATTGGCAAAGGCTCACTTTCATCAGATGTAAGGATCCTCGCCGGAACCGTTATCTTTTCCTTCAGGGAATCTAAAGATTGACTGGAGTGTTTCAAGGTCTGCATCAATTTTAACGATTTTAATATGTTCTGTTGTCTTCTTTTTTGGTTTTTCATTTTCTAGTACCGGATTTCCGTTTGAGTCTTTTACATATATATTATCCATGATTCTGTCCTGGAACTCATAACCGTGAACTTTACACCATATTCCAGTTTTCTTTTTAAAAGCATTACTTGTCATATTTCCTAGAAACTTCAGGTTTTTAGCTTTCGCCGCTTCCAGAACATCATCCTTTATAAGCTTTTTGCCAATTACCTCTGGATAGAATTCGTCAGCCCATTCTTTGAAGTGCTGGCCCATATCACTCATGTAAGCTCTCATTTTAATATTTCCGTCCGGAGCCTCTATTTTTGCATCCTGCTGCAGATAAAACTGACATGAGTGAAAAACAAAATTTAAGAACTTGAACCACTGATCAGTTTTCCAATCCAGGAAAAGCGAATTTCCAAAATCATCCTTTGGATCTCTTTTTTCTCTTTCATCATTTGAAGCATGGTAATAGTCTGAAAATCCCATGATCAAACGACGGCGAGTAGAAGATCCTCTCTGATCCTTGATCGCGTAGTTCGTAGAAACTCCGAACTTTGGAGAATTACGGTAAGCCAGGTTAACCTTTGCTTCAAACTTTTCATTAACGGTAAGCTTCGAAGTGATCACTGAGAAGAAACTTTCAAGACTGAAATTTTTTCGAACGTCGTCGAATAGAATAAAATCAGTATGCTGGTTCACTCCTTCAAATAGGAACTTATCATTTTCGATATCCCCCTTTCCGTCGATATCATGTCTGTTCATGAAAAATCTCATCGCCTCAAAGAATAAAGACTTCCCGGCGCCTCCTTCAGCAACATCATCTTCAATAACGGCGTTATCTGCAGCGAAAATCACCCACGGTCTTGTTGGATCCTTAAATCTGTGAGCTGCATACCCAAATGAGAATATTTTATTAATTAAATGTTGTTTTTGCTCGGTGTTTTCTTCATCAGTCAGATATTTCCCAGTGATCTTAAATAAAGATTCCTGATAGAAATCCTCTTCTTTTTGGCCATTTTCGATATATCCGGCCCGATCTTTTTCCCAATGGATCCTTGATACCTGGATCAAGTAATTCAGGAAATCACAATTTTCTTCCAGGATCTCGATATCATAAAGATTATCCCCTTCTTTTGTTATTTTGAAATAAGGATTTTCAATTTTAAAATCTTTGATTTCCTTTGTGGTAATAGAGTGATCAGTTTCTTCTTTGATAAGGTTATCAATAAGCTGGGACTGCAGTACATAATTTTTGAAACTTTTTTCTTCAGTAATTCCTTCAGCTGAAATATTAATGATTCTGTCTCCAAGAAAGAAATACTGATTCGTTGGACTAAAATCCGTGAAATCCAAAGACCTGTTATGCATGTTCGCTAAATGTCCGTCAGTAATTTTCTGAGAAGTGATCATCATATTCAGAAGAGCATGCGGAATTTCACGGACTCCAAGTTCGTCCTGTTTAGCCAGGAGAAAGTTCCGGAAGAAATCTTTGATAAGTTGAGTCGTTTTTAGCTCTTCAACAACGTGCCCGGTTACTCTGGCAAAATAATAACCGTCTTTCCTGGAAAGATCATCAATCCTACAAAATCCGTTCAAACGTAAAAAGTTGAAAGCATAGATGTGGTGAAAATTATAAGTCGCTCTACCTTTTTCGCTAATCGATACCTCCCAGAACTGAGCCGGCATTGAAAGACTGAGCATTTTCTTTACTTCATAGGTCAGTTGAGATTTTGTTTTGCTCTGATTATGCCGAACATAGTCTTTAAAATCTTTTTGCCCTGGAAATTTAAAATATTTATCAAGCCAGAGGGTTTTCATCTGAAGGTTTTTCAGAGCTAGCTCACCGCCTTCTCTTTTACCGGTTTGATCAGTATCTGGAATATTGACAACCTCATGAGCCATTTCATGCAGTTCCTTCAGTAGGAACCTATCAATTTTTTCGGTTTCCGAATTGAACCAGATCACGAATTCGCCAATGCTCAGAAAATTAATTCCATCGCTCCCACCGGTAGCAATACAAATCCTTTCTAATTTGAAGTGAATTTCTGAAGTACTGATGTTACCCGGAAGAACTTCTTTACCTGTATCTTCAGATTTCTTTTTGGCTACTTTTTTTCTTTCAGTTTCGAATTCCTTTTCATAAATTTTCTTGATCCTATCTAAACCAAAAATAAACCCTTTAGGACGGCCGCCAACATGTCTGAATCGACGGTCTTTTCCATCATCAGAATATTTCTTACTTCCTTTAGGCATGTAAATTTTAAGCCACTGGCCTATGGTTTCGTCTGTATTTATAAATGCCAGGATCGGAAACTTATCAGTCGCAATAAAGCGAAATACTTTCTTCTTTTCTTCATTGTAGTAGCTATACTCTACTAATGAATAAAGATTGATTTCTTTGCAGTGTTCTGCAGTCACATGAGGTCCTAATAATTGGAGTTCATATTCATTGAAATCTTTGGTTTCAAAATGAAAATTTTTATCATTGAGTTTTACAGGACATTCGTCAAGATCATATTCCCGGAATTCATATTTATAGAACGTCCGGCTGTCTTCAAAAATCTCAATACCGGTTTCGTTCTGGAGCGCTCTTCCTATTTCCAAAATAGCTTCGTAGTAAGCTACATTGTTTTCAAGAGCATAAATACCAAAACAATCCTGAGCGTTAATAGTACCGCCCCAATCTGTAACCCTCCAGCGATCTTCCAGAAATTTCATAGAAGCAGAAGCGGTTTTATCATCGTTCCGGATCCTGAAGTTTTTACGGGTATCAGCACCAGGATATATTTTTAAAATTTCATCCAATCCGCCGTTTGTTGCACGCAGAATTTTTTCAGCTGCAGTCTTTAATGATTCACTCATTTTTTAGTTTTTATTCATTTTCTGATTCTTCAGAAATGGTTTCTTTTTTCTTTTTCCTAACTATCCTATTGGCCACAATGATTAATCCGATCTTTTCCATACGATCTCGATAATAGGTGGTGGAACTGTTAAACCGGTCTTTAATAAGACGGTTAAATTCTTTTACCGATATGAAATCCCGGTGCTCAAACATTTCATTGACAAACCTTGTATAGATCTTATTCTGATCTACTGGCCGCCTGTTTTTCTGTTCTTTCAAATAATTATTACTCTTACTGAGGCTCTGTTCACTGATAAGCCTTTGCTTTTCCTGAAGGGTCTGCTTTCCATCATTTAGAACCCGGGTGTAAGAATTAAGTCTGAAAAATTTGCTCATTTAATCATCTGGTTTTAGTTCATCTAATGCTAAAAGATAGATCCCAATTGCTAAGATTTCAGAGTTATTATTTGTTTTTGTGTTGATGTCGATCATCTGTTTTTTCCATTCGGTGAAATCTTTGTCCGGATTCTTTTTTTTAAACTTTTCGAAAGCTATTTTATGAGCTTCAACCTGGTTCTTTAATTTCACCTGCAGGAACTCTTCCGAGTCTACATCAGAAAAAGCATTTTGAACGGTTTTTTTAATAATTTCAATGTCCATTACCAATGTCTTTTTAAGATTTGTTTATTACTGAAGAGAAGCATTATTTTAAAAATTTTATTCTTCATGTTCCGGAACGTTATTTTCGAACCATTGAAGAGCTGAAGCTTCTGAAAAATCACGAATAAATGATTGAACTGAAGTGAGATTTTCAAAAGCAATTATTTCCTCATTGTGCCTCGGATAGCCTTCTTTATCTATCCAGTACGCATAAATTTTAACAATGGGTTCTGCCATGTCATTTAGATCTCTAAATAATAAGATATCTATTTGACTACTTAATTTAAAGGATTTGTTGTTCATAATTTATAGTATATGTTTGACTTTTTTTAGTGGTATATATAGCACCGCACCGCACTCGGTACATTTCTCATTCTTCCGGATATCCTCTTCATTACCACATTTACATTTTCTCCAGATTTCGTGATTTTGATCTGTCATTTGTTCTTATTTTTTAATAAAAAACCCGACCGGAATATTCCAGCCGGGTTAAAAACTAATAATCCATTAAAATTCAAATTAAGCATGAGAATTGAGGCAAATAGAAGATTCGAACTCCTGATCATTCGGGTTGCAACCGAAGCCCTTAACCACTCGGGCAATTTGCCTTAAAAAGTCCGGCCGAAACCGGACTAAAAACTAATAACCATGAAAACTCAATTAAACATGAGAATCAAAACACCAGCGCAATTTCCCGTAGCTTAACCCGGTGTTGTGGAAAGAGAGGGAATCGAACCCCCGACGGCATGGATTTTCAGTCCATCGCTCTACCAACTGAGCTACCTTTCCGAAAAAAGCACTTTAAAAGAACGCTGCTCTGATTGGGATAATAATGCTTTCAAAAAATTTAATCTAACTGAGTGATAATCAAAATTTATTGTCCCTTTTCGAAAGTGCTTTATATGTTATCTTCTTAAAAGCTCTTCAAGGATTGAAATAGGAGATCCGAAGGGTGATCTACTTTTCTTCATAAATCTTGAGTAATCTACAGCATGGCCAACAATATGTTCATAATGTTTATTTTCTTTAAATGCTACATTAAAAGCAAAAGCAATTTTTGCACAGGAGCCAGAAACTGCAATAACAGATTTTCCTATCACTCCTTCACTTTCTGGATTTTCCATAGCATTGATTAAATAAACCATATCATCTGGAGCCTTTTTAAGTAATTCTTCTAATAATGTGAAAAATTCAGATGAATTTAATTTTTCAACATCTCCATTTTCTTTTTTGTTTTCGTGATTTTCCATTTTTGAAAATTTTTAATTAGTATGTTTTATGACGTTATATCTTATAATTTCACCGGCTTTATTTTTTACCGGTATTTTCTGAATGAAATGCCTCCACTTTATATTATCTATTACTAATAGCATTTTTCTACCTTCTCTGGGCTTATGAAGAGTTCTTTTATTCACTCCACAATCAATTCTTCGTTGATGTCTGTTTGGAGAATTTCCAGCCCTAAATATTGGGTATTTTACTTTCGTTGGTTCTATAACCTCTGAGGTTGGATTGTTTTCTTTATTCATAATTTGATTAATTTAAAAAAAGGCATTGCACTCCTGGAGCTGGTCTTCACCCTTCATGCCTTTTAGGAATAATAAAATTTAGCGGTTAAAACACCGGTATTTCTTGAGTTAAAACTTGATCTTCTTCAAATCCTTCCGTTTTAAAATATTCAAGAGCTGCTTTCTTCGTAAGATTGGAATTAGCAAAAGGCTTTTCTTTATATTTTAAAATGAAATTATAAATTGCTCTATCAACGACACCTAACGAAAAAGAGAGTCCTCCTCTGAATCTCTTATCAGTCTCCAAAAGCTCAATTATTTCTTTTTTTATATAAAATGTCATAACTTATTTTTTACTTGATTTGAACAAATATTTGTACATTTGTTTGAACCTTTATACAAAAGTAACAAAAGTTTATAAACTTTTCGTAACTATTTAAACTTTTTTTATAAAATTTTTAGGATGAATATAAAAGATATTGATAATCAAGATATTAGAAACAACTTATTAACCTTCATTTTAGAGAAAGTTAAAGAACATAAACTATCCAGTTATCAATTATCTAAATTTTCAGGCTTATCACATGTTGGTATTGATAAGATTTTAGATGGTAGAAGTAAAAAGCCGAGTATCAATAATCTTGAAAAATTAAAAGAAGCGCTTATAAGTCTCGAAACTCATCAAAATACTCCCGTCACACTTAATACTCTTAACGATAAACTTGATAACCTTGTTGGATTAGTTGAGACTCTACATAATCGTATAGGAGTTATGGAACTTGACAAAGAAATTTTGATGGAAATAATAAAAAACTCCTCCAGCCAGGAAGAGTTTAAATCTATTGAAAGCAAATTGAGTAAATAGTTTTAGTTCATAGATAAAACAAAATTTACTGTTTCTTTTACATTTATTTCCAAAATTGGTTTATTAAAGGTTTTACATGGAAATTCAACTTTATCAAAGCCTTTTTTAAGATCATCTAATTTACTTCTTATAAGGACTAAAGTTTCAAGATATTCTTGTCTAGTAATAACGCCCGTTTCAAACTGTTTTTTCGCTATTGCATACAACTCATTACAAATTTTAAGCTTTTCCTTGGTCATTATTTAATTCTGTTAGATTTTTAATTTCATAGTCAATTTTGTCCTCAATAATATGTGTTTTGAAATACCCATTTAAAAAAAGCTTCCACGTAACAAAAAGTAGAAGACTAATACTTAATGTCACTCCTCTAAAAAGCCAAACAGAATCAATTTCTATATTTAAATCTAAAAATAAAAATCCACATAACATTGTAATGTTTACATAAACGGGAAAAATATATGCAGGCCACCAAGGGTCTAATTTTTTAGCAATATATAAAACCAATAAATTACTGATAGGCATTGAATAACTCCAAATCGCAGCAGCTAAGTTTGGAAATCTATTCATTTTAATTCCTTCGGTATCTATAAAATAATTTAAAAATACATCGGTATATGGCAGTAACGAAGCTATTATAAAAAATATAGTAGAAGATATTACTTTAATACTCCTACTATATTTACTTATAAAGATTTTCATTCTTTTATAACGTCCTGATAACCTTTGTTTGAAACAATTACCTTTTTGGAGGAGTGATGTCTTTAGGGTCAACATCTTCAATAGGATCTTCAATTTCAAATCCAGCACCTGATGAGATATTCTTGACAAGTATGGTGTCAGAAGCAGTTTTGCTAGAAGTTTCTTCATTTTCTATGGTCTTATTAAATAATTTAAAGTTCTTTTTAGGAATGTCTTCCTTTACTTCTTCATTGTCCCTCTCACAAGATATAGCTGTTAACACAACTGCTAATAAAAATAATTTTTTCATTGTTTATAAATAAAATTTTAACTGGTCTCAAATATATAAACCATAAAAAAAAGATGAAAGGACATTAAAAGTTGTTGAACAAATATAGAACTTATTGAACTTTTGTACAAATATTTGTTCAAATAGATGTGAAATATTAACTTTGAAATTGAAGGTAAGAAATTGATACAATATTAACTGTCCTAATCTTGTCACCACAGTAAAGTTGATAAATTGAAAAGTACGATGAATAAAGCGTTTTAAGCACGTTTAAAAATTTTGTTTGAATCCTGTCGAGGTCACACACAGCCAAATGGCTCCATTTTAATCTAAATGGAGCTTTTTTTGTTTTTTATGCCAGAGCATACCAGAATAATGTTTTATAAAGCTCTCATAAATCTATTCAAACATTCATTCTTTACGCAAAAGTTATTTTTTTTTACATCATTCCTAAAATGCCTCTTTAGGTACATTATTTTTATTGATGATTTCAACCTCGCTATAAAAAAGTTCTTTCCATTGATGTTAACGCTGCCCGAGCTGTGAAAAATTTAAATCTAAATTTCTTTTTGATGGTCTACAATTGCTGTGATGTGGCGCAAGTCCTAATACTCTGTTTCCTTTTTTGTTGATTGTTTAATTTTGATATAACAATTTATAACGATAAAATGCTGGACATGTAACCAGTTTAATAAATCACATTTGTATTATTTTTCTATTAATTATGAAACTTAATTAAAAATTGAATTCACCGACTCATTTTGCCCATTCACCGAAAAAGTCATCATTTTTTTAAGATTCATTCTGAACTTTACATCAGAAAAAGAGCAATCCCGCTCTTACTTAATCTTAAAATTATGAAAACAAACATCGGACTTACAGAGCAAAACACAGAAGCTGTAGCAGAACAATTGGCAAAATTATTAGCAGATGAAACTGTACTTTACATAAAAACCAGAAACGCTCACTGGAACGTGACTGGCGATAATTTCCACGCAAAGCATATTTTCTTTGAAGAACAGTACAAACAGTTGGACGAGTTGATTGACAGCGTTGCAGAACGTCTAAGAAAAATCGGACATTACGCACCTGCCACAATGAAAATCTATCTTGAATTGACGCACCTTACCGAATAC